>Ga0257110_1000604_pt1 | contig 16961 bp, 18 predicted proteins | sample LP_taG_7_FD_190184 | JGI IMG/M metagenome (GOLD analysis project Ga0257110, IMG submission 190184) | Marine microbial communities from Northeast Subartic Pacific Ocean, Canada - LP_J_2015_P26_10m | ecosystem: Environmental > Aquatic > Marine > Oceanic | place: Canada: Northeast Subartic Pacific...
GATATTCTTTGTCCTAAAAGTAAAAATATTAAAGTAATGGCAAGATGTACAAATCCGTAAAAAATCCAGAGAGTTGTTCTTTCAGCGAAAGAATAATAGACCCCATAAAGCAACATCGCCCCTCCCAGAAGTTCAAATAGCGTAATAACTGTTAAAAGAATTGGGTAAATATCCTTAAAAATAGTATTTTTGAATTGCGCTTTAAAATATTCAAGGTTTCCTCCTCTATCAAATATTTTATCTAATCCTGACTGGATAAAAACGATTAAAGTAAAAATTGCAATTAAAATTTGGCAGAGCACAAGAGGGTCTTTAAATGGGACACCTAACAACTCAATTCTATCTCCATATCTTTCAGAAACTGATTGAGAAAGCAAAAAATCTGTTAAAATTGTTATTATTGAAAAGTATTTGAAAAAGTTTTTATTCATAAGAAGGATGCTCTAATATATTAATTTATTTATACGATTCTTCACAAGATCTCTTAGCTCGACAATAGACATTTTAGAATACTCAATGCTCGTAATTGGATCACCAAACTTAACTATTAATTTACCCGGCTTAATACGCCAATCTGTTTTTTTTTTAGCTTCAAATGCACCAATCAAACCAATAGGAATAATTGTTGCCCCTGAATTTTTAGCTAGGTGGAATGGTCCTTTTTTAAAATCTCCCAACTTACCATCAGTCGTTCGTGTTCCTTCTGGAGCGATTAAGATTGATGCACCACTTAATATTCTTTTCTCTGCTTCAGATAAACTAGTTAGAGCTTTTTTTATTTTTTTTCTATAAATAGGAATAATTCCGTATTTATTAAGGACTTGCCCCCATAAAGGGTATTTAAAAATTTCAATTGCGGCTATAGCGGTTAAATAATGGTTTATATATGCACCTATCATAAATTGATCAAACATTGATGCATGATTAAACATGTAAATATATGGTTGATTTATTTTTAAAGGGGGACTGTTCTCTCTTTTCAATATTTGTCCTCCGAAAAAACACCAAAACCAACATATCGGTCTTAAAAAAACATATATCTTTTTATGCGGAATTATCATTATCAGAATGAAAATAGTGATCAGGGCAATAAATGTGTAAACAAACCAAATTGGCCACAAAAAAATTGAATACAGGGACTTTATCATTTAGTTATGGTAACCCATTAAACTGAAAACCTTATGGTTTACATTTGAAAATGGATACAAAACTATTTCAAAAGGAAGAATTAATTTCTGTTTTTTATTATTAAAAATTTGTTTATTCAATATATTGCAACTGTAAACAGAAACTACAACGGAAAAATGTGAGTATTTATGTTTAATAACTCCTAATTTTTTTTTTATTCGTATATCTAAACTAAGCTCTTTTTTTACTTTTTTCATTAAACATAATCTCGGTTTATCTTCAATATTAATTTTAAAATTTGGTACTTCCCATAAACCACCCAACATTAAATCTTTTTCACGCTTTCTAATTAAAAACTTCTCTCCATCCCATAAAAGCCCTGATATAAAATGATATTCTGGAACAACTGGCTTTTTATTTTTTATTGGGTAAGCCTCCGGTTTCCCACTTTTTAGACCCAGACAAGAACTTGAAATAGGACAATTCTCACATTTTGGATTTCTTGGCGAACATATCGTGGCTCCAAGCTCCATTAAACTTTGATTAAAATCACCTGGTTCAAAATTAGGAATTAGTTTTTTTAATTTATTTTTAACCCTATTCATATTATAAATCGAACTTTTCTTAAAACCAAGCTGCCTAAACATTACTCGCTTAACGTTACCATCTAAGACCGCATATTTCTTTCCAAAAGCTATGGAAAGAACAGCAGATGCCGTGTATTCGCCAACTCCAGGAAGTGATATAAAAGAAGTCCAGTCGTCCGGAATAGATCCATTATATTCATTACAAATAACTTTAGATGCTTTGTGAAAATTTCTACATCTGCTATAGTAACCCAAGCCTTCCCATATTTTCAATAAGTCTTCTAAATTTGAGTTCGCTACAGATGATATGTTTGGATACCTCGAGATCCATCTCTTATAGAATGGAATAACAGTACTAACTTTGGTTTGCTGTAACATTACTTCAGACAACCAAATTTTATATGGATCCTTAGCACCTCTAAAAGGAAGCTTCCTTTTATTAATTTGATACCAGTCCAACATATATTCATGAAATAAGTTTGATTCTATTTTACATTTCATTTTGAATTAAGGTGAGATTTAACTATTTCCCAGTGGAGCAATGAAACTTTTTCAATAACATTTTGAGAAATATCTTCACCTAAGCTTTTTTCAAGTTGGCTTCCCGCTTCAGAAATTTGAAAATTAAGATCATTTTGAACCTTCATACCACTCTTACTTAAAAAGACTTTTATGACTCTACGATCATTTTTTATAGGTTTTTTCAAAGCCCAGTTTTTTTTTATTAACCCATCTACTAATCGAGTTAAAGTACTATTCTTAATTCCAATTTTTTTTGCTAACTGAGTCATTTCAATACCGTCAAATGGTATTACGAGAATTGAAAGGATTTGTTGCTGCGTAGCTCTGGGATAGGAAATGTTTCTTCTAAAGTAACTTTGCAAATCTATTAAAAAAGAACTAATTAATTCATTATAATTCATAATTGTATTTTACAACAAAAATTAATTAGCGGCTTGGCAAATCCGACAACCTATTTAGATGAGAAATAAAAAAAGATTTTGACTTTTCTTTTCTTTCTTTATTCGCTAAATGCCCTATGATATTCCAATGATCCATTCCAAGAATCTTCATCCAATACCATTGCCCCGTTATAAGAAGATCATTTGGATCATATTTTGAACTAGCATCAGAGCCATTTGACTTAGAAACTGGAGCTTTCATTGATATTGAGTTTACAACTCCGTCATTTTCATACCATTCAGAAGTTGTCATGTTTCCATCTGGCCAATAACCATTTCTAGAGCCAATTATTTTAGATCTAGTCCTTGTAATAATGGATGTCCCTTTTACTGGAATATGAAAATCAGAATTCTCTTTTTTCATAGTCGTCGATGTAATTATAGAAAAATAGTAAATATCTGAAGATATCTGGAGGAAGGAGTTTAATTCTTCCGCACCTGATAAACTTAAATCCCAAGAACTTATATTTTTTGTTTTCCATGAATTGTGGTTACGCATTCTGTATAAATAACTAGACCAACTTTCTTTTGAATTTCGCTTAAAACTCCATTGTTCAAGATCAAAATTATAGAAGTCTGTCCCAACAACACCAGCAATACCAACAAAATACTGTATGAAAGGGATTGTTTTCGTCACAATTTCTGAAAGTGTAGTTCCATTATGAGGTGTTGAAATAGCTGTTATACTACGGATATAACCTTTTGAAGTCGAACCAAGTAGTTCAGATTTCTCTTTTATAAGTCCTCTCTGGTCTTCATACAATTCTTGAGATAATAGATGATCTAACATCCTGGCTGTCTGCCCTCCCATACTGTGCCCTATTATATGAATTGGTTTATCTTCGCTCCATTCTGAGTAAAGACCTTGATATTTTTTTTCGAGAGGCTTTTGAATTATTTTATATTTTTGAGAATGCCTCTTTCCATAATCGACTTGGCCCCCCTTTAATTGATAATACATTTCAATAGCTCGTTCATAATTTGAGGATACCGGACCAACTGAAATTTCAAAAACCTCGTACCCTTTATCTTCAAACATTTTTACATAATTATTTTTTCCTCCCCAATAACTATAACTGCCCATCTCATCTTCTCCCCATCCCATAAAGCCATGAACAAGAACGATAGGATAATTATTTATTCCAAATAAAAAATTTAAAAGAATAAGAAACAAATAAAGTGAGAACCTCATCAAAATGGAATTCCTATCTCTAGGCCATGTATAATAACACCATTATTATAAACAAAAGAACCGTATCCCATAGTTAGAGTGTTTATTTGATACGAAAACCCTAATCCTGTGGCACCAACAATAGAAGTTATTAGACTTTGCTTTATATCCTGACTTAATTTTCTTGACGATGTACCAAAATTAATCTCAAATCTTTTATTTACAGTAAAAACACCCCCTAAAAAGAGCTCTTGATCTCTTTTTTTATTACTTCTAGAGAAATCTAATAAAAGCTCTAATGGTAAGTGCTTTAATTTTTTAGACATACTATAAACTGATTTAGATGAAATATAAACATTTTTGCTTATGAAGTATCGACTACCAAGTTCATGAACTGATATACCTAATTCAAGATCAGTTTTTTTCATAATAAAAATTGCACCATATGAAAAAGATAAAAAGTTTAATTCATTATTATTTAGAGACGAATGTAAAAACTGAATGCTAGATCCTACTCTTAATGGTATTCCATTTAATAATTTTGAGTATGACCCTTTTAGCGATAGATCTTGAGAACTATACTTAGACGTTTTCTGTGCAAGTTCATCATATCCTTGGAAGGTTCCGTATGATAAATGCTTAATTACAATAGATCCAGATCCAGATTTAAATGGGAAACTTATCCCTATATTTTCAGATGTAATAGATGCAGGATAGCGGATAAGCGATGTAGAAAAATAATTCGGAAAATCAATGGCTGGGTTTAGTTTTGACGAAAGTAATGATTCTTTTAAATAGCCGGAACCACCCAAGGAAAGATCTAAAGAAGAAGTAAAAATGCTCAAACCTGGAAAGCTAGTTTCAGATTTAAGAAGCGATAGAAAAAAACAAATAGATAAGATATAACTATATTTCATTAAACTAAACTTAATGGATCGAAGTGTACATTTATACGGTTACGTTTTAATGAAAAGGAAGCTTTGAAGACATTAATATTTTCTCTAATAAAATTATGTAAAAGCTTTCCATTGGGGTCAACTTTTTTTGAAGATTTTAAAATAATTTGATATCTATATCTATTTTTTACTTTCTCTAAAAAACAAGGTGCAGGTCCTAAAACCTCCAAACCTTTATATTTATTTTTAAAACTGTTAGAAATATGATTAATCATATTATTGACTGAATTATTTTGTATCCCAGTTATTTCAATTTTAGCTAACCAACTGTATGGTGGATAATGTAGTTCTTCTCGTTCTTGAAGTGCAATATCATAATATTTTAATACATTTAATTTTGAAGCCATTTTGATGACAGGGTTGTCTGGGGCATATGTTTGTATAACAACTTCCCCGGATTTATCTTTACGACCTGCCCTACCTGAGGCTTGATAAATCAGCTGAAAGATTCTTTCTCCAGATCTAAAGTCTGGCAAATAAAGGCCTAAATCAGAGTTAATAATTCCAACTAATGTAGTATTTGGAAAATCTAAACCTTTCGCAATCATTTGAGTTCCGATTAGTATATCTATATTACCTTCTGAAAATGACTTTAACATGGATGAAATCCCTTTACTTGTCTGAGAGGTGTCCATATCAAGTCGAGCTATTTTTGCATTTGTAAAGGTATTTTGAATTAAGTGCTCTACTCTTTGAGTTCCTGTACCTTTATATAATAAATTAATACTTTTACAATCGAGACAAGACTTCCCTTTTGATTTTTCCGTGTAACTACAGTAATGACAAACAAGTCTATCATTTTTTTGATGATATGTTAGAGCAACTTTACAATAATGACAATTCGCAACTTCTCCACAGTCTCCGCATTTAACCACAGGGGAATAGCCTCTTCTATTGTGTAAAAGAATTACTTGTTCTTTTCGCTGTAACCTCTCTTCAATTTTATCTTGAAGCACGCCTGATAATATCTGACCAAACTTCCCAGATTCTTTCTGCTCAGAAAGCATGTCAACTAAGAAGACTTTAGGGTATTTTGCTCCACCAAATCTTTTTGATAAATAAAGGTATTTAATTTTTCCAAGCTTATGATTATAGAAAGTTTCCAAACTAGGAGTAGCGCTGGCAAGCACAACAACAGAGTTTTCATATGTTCCTCTAACTAAAGCTACATCTCTTGCATGATATCTTGGCTCTGGAGAGTCTTGGCGAAAAGAAGCCTCTTGTTCTTCATCTATGACAATCAAACCTAAATTTTTAAGAGGTGCAAAAACAGCACTTCTTGCTCCGATAACAACTTTATAGTCTCCTTTACATATTTGTTTCCAAGTCCAAGATCTTTGTGATGGAGTAAGCTTAGAATGCCAGAGGGCAATCTTATTACCAAAGACTGCTCTAAAACGACCTGCAATTTGAGGAGTTAAAGATATCTCAGGAAGTAAAATTATTGCTGTTTTATTTTTTAGAAGGCAATTTCTGACCGCTTCTATATATATTTCTGTTTTTCCACTTCCAGTCACACCATGTAGCAAAAAAGATTGAAACTTCTCTAAATTTATTCCTTTATTTATATGACTGACAGCGTGCTTTTGTTCTTCATTAAAAACAACTTCTTTATGAATCGGGTCAAATATGAAACCAGTAGAGTCTGGAAGTAAAACTTTTTCAATTAAGGTAACTAGTTTAATTTTTTGTAAAGACTGGCAGATTTTAAGCGGATTAGAGCAGTATTTCTTTAATCTTGTTACTTTGAATAACTCATTTTTAACTAGATGATTTAGTATAACATATTGTTTAGGAGCACGTTTTTGTAATAGTTTAATAATATTTTGATCAAGAATATAATTTTTTTTTACGTACCAGCTTGTAGCGGGCTTATACTTTGTTGATAATGATTTAGGAAAAACAGCTTTAGCCACTTGCCCTATCGGAGTCAAGTAGTATGAACTCATCCAATTAATCAACTTCCAGATTTCTGGGGTCATTATTGTTACATCATCAACTACATCTGAGATCTCTTTTACATGTCCTTTAAAAGTAATTACCTTATTTAATTCTGTTATTATCCCTCTTGATTTTTTTTTCCCAAAAGGAACTTCAACTCGAGTTCCAACTTGAATCAAATTTATCAGTCTTGAAGGAATTTTATAACTAAATGTTTTAAAATTAGAAATTGGAAAAGCAACTTTAGCAAACATTAATGACCATTTATTAGATATTTTATATTAAAAAGCCCCTATCTTGAATATTATAATATTTCAGATAGAGGCTTTTAGACTAGACCTTTATTTATGATTTGATTACATAAACTTTTACATCTCCACTCAATTCAGATGTTACTTTTATAGGAACATGATAAATCCCCAAGGATTTTATCGGCTCGTCTAAAAGAATAGAGTTTCTCTCTACAGTGATTCTTTTGTCCTCAAGAGCTTTCTGAATATCAATAGTTGTAACAGACCCAAACATTTTATCCTCTTCTCCAACTTGCGCTTCTATTGTTATTTCAATGTTTGATAGTTTATTTACTATTTTCTCATGTGCCGCAACTTCTCTATTAACGCGATTATTTTCCATATCTTTCTTTTCTTTTGAAATCGCTAAATTTTTCTTTGAAGCACGTAAACCAATCCCTTCCGGTATTAGTTTATTTCTAGCATAGCCAGGTTTCACATTAACAATATCACCCGCATCACCTAAACCTTCATAATTTTTAAGTAGTATTATTTCCATTTTAACCTCTCTATTCTATTCCTCTTTCAACATACGGCATTAATGCAATAGAACGTGAACGCTTTATTGCTCTCACTAACTTTCTGTGCATTTTAGCACTTGTTCCAGTGACCCTTCTTGGCATGATTTTACCTTGATCATTTATAAATCGACGTAAAAGTTTTACATCTTTATAATCAATATCATGAATTCCATTTTCTTTAAAGTAGCAAAATTTATTTCTATTTTGGAATGCCATTATTTTGTCTCCTCTAATTTACTCTCACTTTCTTGAGATTTTTCTTCCCCATTATTAGCAGCAGTCTCTTTCTCAACTTGTTTATCTTTTTTTGATTCCTCGGCATATAACTCTGGCTTACTATCAAGAAGAACTGTCATATGCCTAATAATAGAATTATTTAGTTTCATCCAGGTTGAAAAATCAACCATTTTTTCTTGGTTTCCCTCTTCAAATTGAAGAAGAACATAAGTTCCGTATTTTTGCTTCTCTATTTGATAAGCAAGTCTCTTTTTTCCCCAGACTCGATGATTGATTAATTTTGATTCAGTTTTCTCCAGTTCTTTAGATATCTCATCCATAGTCTTATCAAGGACAAGGTTTTCTAAATTAGGATCAACAATATATATAGTTTCGTAATACCGCATGGTATCTCCTGTTATTTTAGCCGACTAGCAGCGGTGCAATGACCAGTGAAACCACTGACATTAGTTTAATTAAAATATTTAATGAAGGACCGGATGTATCTTTGAAAGGATCTCCTACAGTATCGCCAACTACAGCAGCTTTATGAGCTTCTGAACCTTTGACAATTTTCTTCCCATTGATTTCAACACCTTCTTCGATCATTTTTTTTGCATTATCCCATGCTCCTCCAGAGTTAGATTGAAAAATAGCCATCAAAACTCCACAAACCGTCACTCCCGCAAGAAGCCCACCTAAAGTCTCAGGTCCGAAAGCAAACCCCACAATAACTGGACTAACCACAGCCAAAATACCCGGTGCTACCATCTCTTTGATCGCTGATTGTGTGGATATTTCTACACAGCGCCCATGCTCTGCTTTTCTCAATGCGTCTTCATATAATGAATGATCGCTTTCACTCCACTTTTCTTCATCTTTTAGATTCATAAGCTCAAGCGCTTTCTTTAATTCTGGTATTTCTCTAAATTGTCTTCGTACTTCTTCAATCATTGCCATAGCCGCTCTACCAACAGCACTCATAGCCATCGAAGAAAATAAGAATGGTAGCATACCGCCTACAAATAAACCAGCCATTACGTTCGGCTTTGAAATATCAATACTTGTTATTCCTGTTTGTACCATAAAAGCTGCGAATAGAGCAAGAGCCGTCAAAGCTGCTGATCCAATAGCGAAGCCTTTACCTATTGCTGCAGTTGTATTTCCAACAGCATCTAATTTATCTGTTCTCTCTCTTACTTCTTTTGGAAGTCCTGCCATTTCTGCAATTCCACCAGCATTGTCAGAAATAGGGCCATAGGCATCAACCGCTAATTGAATTCCTGTATTGGCCAACATTCCTAGAGCCGCCATTGCGATTCCATAAAGACCCGCAAAGTGATGCGCTCCATAAATTGCAGTTGCAATAATAAGAGTTGGAACAGCCGTTGACTGCATACCTACCGCAAGCCCCGCAATAATATTTGTTGCCGGTCCGGTTAAAGATTGCTCGGTTATTGATTTTACAGGGGTTGTTCCAGTACCCGTATAATGCTCAGTAACCAACCCAATACCCAAACCTGAGGCCAAGCCAATAATAGTAGCATAGAATACGCCCATACTTGAATATAATTTTTCTTGTTGAAGAAAACTTTCAGGCAAGAAAATATCTATTAAAAAATAAATAGCTACAACCATAATGAGAGCACTGCCAAATTCGCCTTGGTTAAGGGCTTTTTGAGGATCTCCACCATCCTTAACGGATACCATAAAAGTACCTATAATTGATACTAGAATACCAGCACCTGCAATAAAAAGTGGAAGAACAATAAAATTTATATCAAATAGCCCCGAAACTAATATACTAGAACCTAAGACCATAGCTCCGATTATAGAACCAACATACGATTCAAATAAGTCAGCGCCCATACCGGCAACATCTCCTACATTATCACCAACGTTATCTGCAATAGTCGCAGGATTCAGAGGGTGATCTTCTGGAATACCCGCTTCAACCTTACCTACTAAATCAGCGCCAACATCAGCAGCTTTGGTATATATTCCTCCACCAACTCTTGCAAATAAAGCAATCGAAGATGCACCTAAAGAAAAGCCTGAAATCACATTTAAAACTATTTTCATGCTTTGAGCATCTTGCCCATAAGTCTTCGTATAAAGTAAAAATAAGCTTGTCAAGCCTAAAACACCAAGACCAACAACACAGAGTCCCATAACAGAACCTCCACTAAAAGCAACATTTAACGCTTTTGAAAGACTCTCCCTCGCTGCATTAGTCGTCCTATTGTTTGCTTTAGTTGCTACTCTCATTCCTAAATAACCGGCAAAACCTGAAGTAACAGCGCCCACAAGAAAAGAGAATGAAATTAATACACTTGAGTCAGATCTCCCCAAATTTGCAAAACCTAGTAAAATTGAAATTAAAAAAACAAAAATTGCCAATACTCTATATTCTGCTTTCAGAAAGGACATTGCACCTTCTGCTATACTCGCTCCAATGGCCTTCATTTTAGAATTGCCTTCATCTTGCGATTCTATCCAACTGGACTTCCAATAAGCATAGATCATTGCGATAATACCCGCACCTAATACAATTGATATATCATACTTCATTTCTTATCATTCTCCTTAATTAAGAATTATATTTATTCATTGAATAATTAATGCCTCGGTTCAAAATCGAATCTAAAGCGTCTGTTCCAGCATTTATCATTTGTTTAACCTTATTATAATCCGTGGACCTAAAAGGTTTCAAAACATATTTTTCAGCCGGACGCATATTTTGCTCTGTCGCTATACCCATGCGAAGTCTGGGAAAAAAATTAGTTTCCAGGCAATAAATAATATTTTCCATTCCTCTATGGCAGCCATCTCCACCTTTCGGCTTAATACGTATTTTCCCAAGAGGCAAATCAACATCATCCACAACAACATATATATCCAGTGGTAATAAATTCCATTCTTTAGAGACTTCTTTTACAACAGAACCACTTAAATTCATTCCTGAAGTTGGTTTTATTATTAACACATCATGTCTTTTATCCTTTGCAACAAGGTAACTTCCCTTTCCAGGTTTAAAAATTAAACGATGTCGTTTCGCCCATTCATCAACAACCCAATAACCTGCATTATGCTTAGTATTTGAGTATTTAACACCTGGATTCCCGAGTCCCACGTAAGCAATCACTTTATTCTGTGCTACCTTCAGTAGTTGGCTCACTTTCGCCATCATCAGCAGTTACATCTGATGTTTCATCAACTTCTTCTGCTTCTTCCTCTACGAGCTTTGAAATATTGACAATGTTAACTTCTCCGTCAGTAATAATTTCTATATCATCATTTTTTAATTTAATGTCGGAAATATTCATAGAGGAGTTCAACTCTAAATCTTCAACATTCAACTCAATCTGTTCTGGTACGTCAGTTGGAAAACAATTGATTTCTAATTGATTAATTGATTGAGATAATATTCCACCTTCTTTCACACCTTTTGCATCACCAATTAAAACAAGTGGGACTGTAATTGTCATTTTTTCTGATCTACGAACGCGCATCAAGTCAAGATGCACAACTTCATCCGTTACGGGGTGGTACTGAACTTGCTTAATCATTGTGAATTGGCTCTTTCCTTCTTGCTCTATCTCAAATATTCTTTGTCCTGATTGCATTGCATGGAATAAAATAGACTTATCAACTTCAATGTTAACATTTTTTTCACCAGAATAATATAAAACCCCCGGTATCAATCCTTTGCGTCTCAATAATTTTACGCCTTTTGTTTTTAATTTTGTTCTCTCTGAAACTTCTAGCTTATAGTATGACGATGACATTTTTTATCTCCTTTTTAAAATTCAAATAAAGCACTGACAGATTCACCATTGTGAACTCTATCAACTGCTTTTGCAAATACTTCACTAACAGAAACAATTTTCATTTTCTCAAGGTTCTTTTCTTTAGGAATTAAAATTGTATCTGTAATTATAATTTTTTTTATTTGAGATGTTTTCAATCTTTCAATTGCTGGACCAGATAAGACCCCATGGGTAGCAATTGCTGTAACTGAAGTAGCGCCTTTTTCTAGTGCTGCTTCGGCAGCATTTACCGTTGTCCCTGCTGTGTCTATCATATCATCAATAATAAGGACATCCATACCATTCAAATCTCCAATTAAATGACTGACTTCTGCTTTATTCGGGGCGTATCTTCTTTTATCAATTAATGCAAAGTGCATTCCTAAATTTTTAGCATAACCCTGACTCATTTTAGCAGAGCCAACATCAGGAGCTAAAACAACAGAGTTTTTAGGATCAAAGCTTTCAGAGGCTATTGATTCAAGAATGATACTTCTGCTGTATAGATTGTCAAATGGAATTTTAGCAAAACCCTGTATTTGAGTTGAATGCAAATCCATTGTAATAATTCTATCTGCGCCCATAACTGTTAAAATATCGATCATAACTCGTGATGATATTGGAACCCGGGGCTGATCTTTGCGGTCTTGTCTGCCATAACCAAAATAGGGAACAACGACGGTAACAGTATCAGCCGAAGCGCGAACGGCAGCATCTACCATTAGAGTTAATTCAATTATATTTTCTGAAGGTCCATTAGTAGACTGAATAATAAAGACATCATGACCTCTAATATTTTCTTCATATTTTACCCATAACTCGCCGTCGGAGAAAGTTCGAATTGAAACTTTACCCAATTGACGACCTAAGGCTAAGGCTACTTTGTCTGCGAGAACAGGATTACTACGACCACTAAATATTTTTAATTTACTTTTTTCCATTTTTATAACTTTATTTATGCTGGGGCGAAGAGAGTCGAACTCCTACTGCCTGGACCAAAACCAGGTGTACTACCATTATACTACGCCCCAAATATTTAACCTTCAAAATAAGGACTGGTAATAAAAGTTATATGTGATTTATTAAAATGTAACTCTGCTGACTTAGCATCAGCTTCATCGTCAAAAATCGCATACACAGTCGAACCTGAGCCCGACAGACTGGCGTAACGAGCTTTATTTGCCCGCAACGTATCTTTTAATACTCCAATCTCTGGATATGATGGATCAATAATTGATTCAAAATCATTCTCAAAAAGCTTAAAAGGAACCACTTCCTTTTCAATTGAACGTTTAAAATTAACTTCTTTACGTACTTCTTCCAAGATTCTTTTAGTTTGAGAATATGCCCACCTAGTACTAATTTGAAAAGAAGGAATAATCAACAGAAAAAACCCTTCTAGTTTTTTAGACACCTCAGTTAAGGCTCCACCTGTTCCCTCTCCCAATTGAATCCCGCCCTTTATAAAAAAAGGTACATCTGCCCCAATTTGGGAACAGAAAGACTCTAAGCCCTTCGTAGATATATTAAGTTTATACAGTTGGTTGAGCCCTTTAATAATTGCTGCCGCATTAGAAGAACCTCCACCTAAGCCTCCACCCGGAGGTATTATTTTTTTTAATTTTATTGATAAGCCGCCAATATCATAAGTATCACGCATCAGAGTGAAAGCCTTAACACATAAATTATCCATGCTATCATCTAACCAATCAACATTTGAAATAAAAGTACATCCCGAATCTAATTTTTCAATAGTTATGGTATCATGAAGCTTAATCTCTTGAAACAGGGTTTGAATATTATGAAGACCATCGGGTCTTTTATTGATAATTTTAAGACCTATGTTTACTTTTGCTCGTGATTTTAATACTAGCTTATTGCTCATTTAGCTGGATAATGTTGCAATTGCTAATACAGACCAACCTAAACCATCTCCTACAAACCCTAAATTATCTGTTGTCGTCGCTTTTACTGAAATTTGAGACTTAGAAAGACCTGAGATAGAAGCTAAACTTTTTTTTATTTCCGGAATATAACCAATCAGCTTAGGAGATTTAATAACAATAGTCGCATCAATATTATTTATTGAGTAACCTTCTTTTTTTATTTTTTGAATAACTTCAGTCAAAAAATGATGGCTTTCTTTATCTTTCCATTTATCATCATCGCTTGGGAAAAAACGACCCAAGTCACCAAGAGAAGCTGCTCCTAGAAGAGCATCACAGATAGAGTGAATTAACGCATCTCCGTCAGAATGACCTAAGGATCCGATTTTAGATTCAATTTTGACAGAACCAATAATAAGGCTCTCACCCTTGACTAATTGATGCACATCGTAACCAATACCTGTTCGGATCACTTTACAAGCCTTCTTGCTTTCTCCCAATCTTGTGGAGCCGTAACCTTAAAATTCAAACTACTACCAGAAACTGGAATAACAGAAAATCCAGCTTCTTCCATTAACATAGATTCGTCTGTAGCCAATAAACCTTTTGCAAGAGCTTTTTTAAAAGCGCTTATAAATTTATCTTTCTGAAATGATTGGGGGGTTTGGGCTAGCCAAATATTTTTACGATTTAAAGTTGACTTAACACGTCCATTCGATATCAGCTTGACAGTATCAACTGATTGTATTGCTGCAATTCCTCCATCGGAAAATTGGCATTGATCGATTGTTTTTAATATTAGATGAGCTGTTACGAATGGACGTGCTGCATCATGGACGCAAACGATATCAATATCTTTTCCAATAGAATTTAATGCATTTCCAACAGAATCTTGTCGTGTCAGACCTCCCTCCACAACTTTTAATGTTTTTTCATCATTAAACAAAGGAATTAAGCTTTTGCGGACTTCTTTTATTTGGTTTTCTGGAACAACTGTAATTATCTCTTTAACTTCAGGAACCTTTAAAAATTCCTCAATTGAGTAATTTAATAATGGTTTCCCTTTGAGAGCTTTAAATTGTTTTCTTTCACCAAATCGGCGACCAGAACCCGCGGCTGGAATTATTGCAGCGACAAACATATTAGTAGCTATATAATTATCATTGCGTCGCCGTAGCTTAAAAATCGATAATCATTTTTTTTAGCCTCATTATACGCTTTTTTAATAAGCTTTCTATCTGCAAAAGCACTTACCATCATCAAAAGAGTAGACTGAGGCGTATGGAAGTTTGTGATCATTTTATCAACCATTTTATATTCATACGGCGGATAAATAAATTTATCAGTCCACCCTCTTTTTGGGGTTACTTGAAAACCTGAAATTGCAATTGTTTCAAGCGCTCGAACGGTAGAAGTTCCAACAGCAATAATTTTTCTATGCCTCTTTCTAGCTTGGTTTATTGCCATCGAGGTTGCTGGAGAGACCTCAAAATACTCTGAATCCATTTGATGCCGATTAAGATCTTCCACTTGAACTGGCCTGAATGTTCCAAGTCCTATGTGCAGCGTCACGGTTTCAATTTTTATACCTTTTTCTTTAGCTTTTCCTAGAAGTGAGTCTGTAAAGTGAAGACCTGCAGTGGGGGCGGCTACCGCCCCTCTTTCTGTTGCATAAACAGTCTGATATCTTTTTTTATCTTTATTATCCGCATCCCTATTAATATAAGGAGGAAGTGGGGAGATTCCGATTTTATCAATAATATCATGAAGGCTTTCAGCATCATGCTCGAATCTTACGACTCTCCCTCCAGAAACAGTGTTGTCAATGACATCACACATAAGCTTAGAGTTAAAAACTAGCTTATTACCAATACGTACTTTTCTTGCAGGCCGAACCATAACTTCCCATAAGTCAGTAGATAGCTCCCTTAAAAGGAAAACTTCTACTTTTGCATCAGTCCTGTCTTTAGTTGCAAAAAGACGAGCGGGAAAAACCTTAGTATTATTAAGGACCAGAAGGTCATTTTTTCTCATGTAATCTAAAATATTGTAAAATTTCTTGTGCTCTATTTCTCCAGTGTCTCTATGAACAACCATTAGCTTAGAGTAATCCCTTCTAGCCTCTGGATTTTGTGCAATAAAATCTTTTGGTAAGCGATAATTGAAGTCACCTAGTTTATATTTTTTCTTTTTATCTATCATTTGAATAACCCCTGTTGATCTTTAATTGGTTTTTTATTTAGTAATTTATATGCGGACTCTTGCGCAATCCGGCCTCTCGAAGTCCTTAGTAGGAACCCTTCTTTAATTAAAAATGGCTCATAGACATCTTCAATCGTGTTTGGGTCTTCTCCTACTGCAACAGCCAACGATTTAACTCCTACTGGGCCACCAGAGAATTTTTCAATTATTACGCTTAAAATTTTTCTATCCATATTATCCAAGCCAATTGAATCAATACCAAGCTTTTCCAAAGAAAACTTTGCAACTTCTATATTTATTTTCCCTTCAGCTTTTACTTGTGCAAAATCTCTTGCTCTTCTCAAGATACGATTTGCCAATCTTGGAGTCCCTCGACTTCTTCGTGCTAGCTCCATTGCACCTTCATCATCAATATCTACTTCTAGAATTTGAGCGGACCTATTTATTATATGAAAAAGGTCTTTTGGATCATAATAGTCAACTCTTAGCACAACTCCAAATCGATCTCTGAGTGGTGAGGTTAAATTCCCCAATCGAGTAGTTGCGCCAATCAATGTAAAAGGCTCAACACTTAATTGAACACTCCTAGCACTTGGACCTTTATCAATCATTATATCTATCGAAAAGTCTTCCATTGCTGAATATAAATATTCTTCTACAACACTGTTTAATCTATGTATCTCATCAATAAAAAAAACATCTCTGTGACTTAAATTGGTTATCATGCCAGCTAAGTCTCCAGCTCTTTCTACTACAGGTCCGGAAGCTTGTTTAATTTCAGAATGAAGCTCTTTCGATACTATATTTGCTAACGTTGTTTTTCCAAGACCGGGAGGCCCAAATAAGAGAACATGATCTAGCGCATCACCTCTTTTATTTGAAGCTTCAATATACAGCTTTAAGTTATCAACAAGGTCTTTTTGACCAATAAAATCATCAAATTGTGAAGGCCTAAGAGACTTTTCTATTTTGAGATCATCTTCAAGAGGATTTGGGTCTGTTATGTGTATCTCAGTCATTATACAAATTATTAATAAATCATTTTATTTTCAGCCTATAAGCTACAATTTCAAACAGCGTTCGTAAAGAAGGCAAAATAAAAAATGTATTCATAACTAGGCCTATAGTAATTACGGTAGGTTTTAAATATTTTAAACTGAAAAATTAATAACCTTTTTTTAATATTGGTTTTAAGAACTGACCTGTATAGGAGCCATTAACCTTAGAAAGTTCTTCTGGAGTTCCACAGCCAACAATTGTACCACCATTAACCCCACCTTCTGGGCCAAGGT
>Ga0257110_1000605_pt1 | contig 16947 bp, 16 predicted proteins | sample LP_taG_7_FD_190184 | JGI IMG/M metagenome (GOLD analysis project Ga0257110, IMG submission 190184) | Marine microbial communities from Northeast Subartic Pacific Ocean, Canada - LP_J_2015_P26_10m | ecosystem: Environmental > Aquatic > Marine > Oceanic | place: Canada: Northeast Subartic Pacific...
TCAACAGGCTTAGCAGGCTTAGCAGGTTTGTCAGGCTTAGCAGGCTTAGCAGGTTTAGCAGGCTTAGCAGGCTTAGCAGGCTTAGCAGGCTTAGCAGGCTTAGCAGGCTTAGCAGGCTTAGCAGGTTTGTCAGCTTTAGCAGGACTAGCAGGTTTGTCAGCTTTAGCAGGACTAGAAGGCTTGATATCATTAGTAGGAGATGGGTCTGTCTTGATAAGAATAGTAGCCCCCTTCATATTATTGTCTTCAAACTTAATGTCTGAAATATCACCAACATCTTTCTGCAGTTTCATAGTCCTTGACGCAGTAGTAAACAATTTATTCAAAACAATTTTCATATCAGTATTATTGCCATCGAGACATCCGTCAAAATCAATATTCTGAATGAGACTAATATAGTATTTGTGTACAAGAGTGTTGTTGGTTTTGGTGGTCATTATGATAATAAAAAAATCTAAATCAACTTCATTTTTTATATTTTTTTATCAATTTTTTTACAAATTTCTTTAAAACCTTCAACCAATAATGCTACAATATCTGTATTTTTAATACCATTACTACCGTCGCAAGCTTCCGGTAAAACTTTTTGAACTTCTTGAGCTATAAATCCAAATCGGTTTTCATTAATATCACGATCAATTCTATTATACGAAACTCCTCTTAATGCCATTAATTTTTCTATAGGATTTTCGATGGTTTTAATATTAGTTTTGTATTTTTCATCACTTAAGATCGTAATATCATCTGCACAATATATACCTTTTTTTCCAGTAGATATGTTATTAACATATAATGAATAATCTTGTGAATCATCCGTTCCTATACCAATAGATCCATCATTCATAAAAATAATTTTATTATTTGTAGATTTTCTAACTGTAGCTTCGTGTTGATTAAAAACCAAATTAGTATTGTTTGTATTACTTTTAATTTCTAAATAAAACTCAAATTCAATATTATAATTAAAACTTGAATCTGTAGGATCAAAATATGTTATAATATGTATATTACTATTATCAACAATCTGTGCAGTATCAAAACTGCCTTGATTATCTGAATAATTCATATTTAAATTAGTATTAAAAGTATAACTTTCATTTGATTTAATTAATTGTTCATCAGCAAATGACTTAGATACGTTATTAGTTATATTACTAAAACTAAAATTCTTAACATTCAAATCAGTAGTAGAATCAATATTACTTAAAGTAATTGAATTTAATTTAAGATTTGCTTCACTAAACTCACCACCTAAATCTGTCATAACAAATGTAATGTTAGAATTAAAATCATTTGTAATAGAATCAAAATTAAATAAATATGTTTTTGTTAAATAATAACCACGTTCGGGTATATCTTGACTTTCTATAATATATTGATCTTCTGGATTATTAATAGTAGAAACTGTATATTTGAAAGATTTCGTATTTTTTGAAATACCATTAGGATTATAAGGTAAAATACCTGAAATTAATTCTACATTACTGTATAACTCAGTATTTAGTGTATCATTAAGAAGAGGATTAAAACCTAATGCAATATTACTACTAGAATCAGGATCATAAACAAAGAACCAATCTATAGTATTCCAACCTTTAATTAAATTAGTATAACCATCTTTAATATCATCACTTTGATATTCGTAATTAATAAAATAATTATGCGTTGCTAAATTACCACTGTCAAAATTAGTAGTAATAGGAGAATCTTGATCTTTTTTTAATAAAATATTTAAAGTATAACGTAGTAATAATTTATCAGTTTTATGTGAAATAATGTAATCTTGATATGTTTCTTCTTGATAACTACGATCTACTTTATTATCATCTATTAATGATTTATAATCAACAAATTTAAGAATATTTGAATCTGCAATTTCTTTATCATCAGCTAATAAATGTATATAATCCACATATTCTAAAGAATTGTTATTATAAAACAATAAATTGCTAGTTAAAACAGTAGTATCATCAATATTAGAATATATTTCAAGTTTTAAACGCCAATCATTATACCCGGTATATTTAATTTTATCTTTTTCATCTTTAGTAGCAACACCAAGTGTTAGATCACTAATAGTAGCACTAATAGTATTAATCTCTGCTTTATTAGTATTAATTAAAGCTTTATTCCTGTCAATTGAATTATTACCACTCATTTATATTATTTTTATAAAATAAATGTTGTCAGAAATGCTTTATGATACATTAAGTAATTTAGATTTAATTGGATTTTTTATGAGTTTTTTTATATTTATAATAATGCTACATATACTGAATGATTTTTATATGAATTATAAAGATGCATTTGCTAATATATTATTACCGATAAATACAATCTTCAATTTCTTAATGGCACCTTTGTTTTATGCATTTGATTTTACAAAGCATTTTGTTAGGAGTTAAATAATAATTATACAGGTATATAAAAAATATATATTATTATAATAATAATGCACTACTATAATGATATGTTAGATGAAGATTCTCCTATACTAGAACAAAATGAAAAAATTAAATTACCTTTAAAGAAGCATCAATTAGCAGGTATTTATAAAGCTTGTAGGATGGAACAAGACGAAAAAATATATCATAATGATGGAACAAATGAAAATAGTTATTATGAAATAACAACTAATATTGGTATTATTGGTGAAAAAGTAGGTTATGGTAAGACTATTACAGCATTGTCTATTGTAGCACATTCACCAATTAATACAATAAAAATAAATAATTCTTCATTAAAAAGTTATAATACACAAGTTAAAATAAAACAAAGTGATACAATTAAAAATTCTGTAATAGTATCAAATATTGAAAAATATGATATAGATGCTATTAGATCAAAATATATTAATACTACTTTAGTAATAGTTCCAAGAGGACCAGTATATACGCAATGGGTAAGAAGTATTCAAAATGATACTAAATTATCAGTTTTATTGTTAGATGATATTCGTATAATAAAAAAAATAGAAAAACCGAATAATAATAATATCCCAAGAATTAAAAAATATTTTGAACGATTTGATCTTATTTTAATTAAAAATACAACATTACGTAAGTTTATGGCTTATATGGAACATGAAAGTTATTTTATAAAATATTGGGCAAGAGTAATTGTAGATGAAGCCCACGATATTTTAATGTCAATTGGTAATATTTCTTTTTTATACAAGTGGTTAATAAGTGCAACTTATACTAATTTATTAAATATACGTTATTGTGTTAATGCAAATGTATATCTAATTCGTGAATTAATAAAAAACGAATTAAATCATATATTAATAAAGTCTCAAGATTCATTTATTAAAAAAAGTTTTGATCTACCACCCATAATTGAAAAAAATTATAAATGTAAAATGTTAAATCGTTTAAGTATCATTAGACCATATTTATCAAGATCACAGATAGAAAGATTAAATGCTTCAGATCTATTAGGTATTATGCGAGAAATTGGTGGTAATGTAGCAACTGAAAATGGTATCATAGAATGTTTTACAAATAAATTGAATAAAGATTTACATAATAAGAAATGTGAAAAAGATATGATAGTTATGATGGCATTATCCGATCAAGAGAAAGAACAAAGAACTGAATCAATTAACAAATGTATAATTAATCTTGAAAATAAAATTAAAGATTTAACACTAAGAATAAGTAATATTGAAGATAAAAGTTGTGCTATTTGTTTAGACAATTTAACAAATCCTTTAATATTGAATTGCACGCATTCCTATTGTGCTACTTGTATAATGATGTGGATACGAACAAATAAAAAGTGTCCTGAATGTAGAAAAGAAATTAATATATCTGATACTACTTTTATTACTAGCGCTGTTGTTAATAATACAGAATCAAAAACTAAAATTAAAAGTAAAGAAAATACTTTAGTAGATATTATAAATACTAAAGCTGATGGTAAGTTTTTAATTTTTAGTAAAATAGAAAATGGTTTTTCAAGTATTATAAATAATTTAAATAATCACGATATATCATTTACAGAAATTAAAGGAACAACTGGTTGTATGAATAATATTTTAGATAGATTTCGTAATGGTGAAATTAAAGTTATTTTACTTAATACTAATTATGCAGGTTCTGGAATTGATATTAGTTTTGCTACAGATGTTATTATTTATCATTCAATGAATAATGAAAGAACACAAGCAATTGGAAGAGCACATCGTGTTGGAAGAACTAAACCATTATACGTTCATACATTGTTATATGAAGAAGAATATAATGATGAAAATATTAACTTTTAGCTATACGAACAATAGCTTCACACATTAATGTAATTAATAATGCAAATAATACTAATATTAGTAATTCGTATATACGATCAAATAGCTTATCAGTCTTATCAGTCTTATCAGTCTTATCAGTCTTATCAGTCTTATCAGTCTTATCAGTCTTATCAGTCTTAACAGTCTTATCAGTCTTATCAGTCTTATCGATTTTATCGGTAATATTATTAAATTCTCTATATTCATCGTCATCTAAATATGCATCTAATTCATCATCAATATTGCTTTCAACCTTTGTATCAATAGAATTCATATCATTTAAAGCTTGTTCATATTGTTTTTTTGCTTTTTCTTCTATAGGAAATACATAAGGTGGTGCTTGTAAAGGATCACATTGATTATTGCTAGTAATTCTAGAATGATCGTTGCTTACTATCATACTAGAATCAAACTTATCATAAGGATCAACTTCTGGAGAAAGTTCAACCTCTTTAGGTTTTTTCTTTTTTGGTTTCTTAAAACTGGGAATATTATATGCTTCTTCTAAAGTTGCATACAGCATATTATCTTTTTGTAATATAGTAATATAAAATGGATACGATATGGAAAACAATAATTATTGTCATATTAACACTATATGTTGTTATAATAGCACTAAACCCCTCTATAAAAAATCCATACTTTATGATAATTGTGTATGAAAATCCTTTATTATTGCTATTTATAGTATTATTTGCTTATTATATTTCACAATGGGATGTAAAGATAGGTTTATTAATATTAATATGTGCTATAGCAATATATTTGGATATAATATTAATAAAAAAAGGAATAACAAATAAAGAAGAATCTAAAGATGATAGAGCCTTTATCACTTATGTCAATAGCATTAATTCATATTGGAAGTAAATATTTATCATTGGAATTAACCGAACAACAAAAAGAAATGTTAAAACATCCTTTATCTCAAATAATTATATTAACTGCAATAATATATGCATCAACAAAGGATATGTATAAAACCCTATTATTAGTTTTAACAATATATATATTTATTTATGTAATTTTTAATGAAAATCACGAAATGTCAATAATATTACCCAATAATGAAATTAAAAAACACTATATTAATTCTTTTTACTCAGAAAAAAATAGTTTATTAGACATCCTAAAGTAAAACTAACAATACTTAAAATAATTGAATAAATAGTCTGTTCAACATCAATTTCTAAGAAATTACAATTTTGAACAAAATTAATACATAATTCAACAATAATTGTTTTAAAGATCATTAAAAAGTAATCAGTTATACCAAATATTATACCTAATGCTCCGTATGTTATAATATGAAAACCTAAATATTGTAAATAATTTTTATCTGTTTTATATAAAAACTTATCAAAAAAGTTTATATATAATCTACATTTGATATAAACAAAAAATAAAGAAAATATAATTGCAAAAACAATATATAAATAATAAACCTTAATCAAACTTTCTTTATCAAAAATAATCATTTTTACTACTATTGATTATAAAATAATTGCACTTAAAAATGATATTAGTATATTATAAATATAAAGAGCTATGCCATTATATTCATCTTTAGGTTATAATATAGATCAAGATATTGATATTGAAACAATCAAAGGAATTCAATTTTCGTTATTGAGTCCTGATGAAATTATTAAAAGATCAGTATGTGAAGTTACTAAAACTGATACATATGCAGGAAATGAACCTGTTGTAAATGGTTTATTTGATATTCGTATGGGAGCATTAGAACTTAATCGTTTATGTGGAACTTGTGGATTAAAAGCTAGTCTTTGTCCTAATCATATGGGTCATATTGTTCTTGAAACACCTTTATATCATATTATGTTTTACGACATAACACGCAAATTATTAAAATGTATGTGTTTTCATTGTAGTAAATTGATAGTATCAGAAAATACAACTAATCCAGTATTTAAAGAAGAAATTAATCGTATTAAAGGTATTAAAAATAATCATAAACGTTTTGAAGCATATGTTAAGTTCATTACAACTATTCAAAGCAAATATAAAACAGGTGGTAAATGTGGTTTTGATGGTTGCACAGGCTGTGATAATAGCCTACATTTCAATGTTAAAAAAAGTCCTTTTAAATTACATTTAGAATATTGTGATATTGCTAAAGAAAAAACCGAAATAGAGGTAACAGCTGAACAAGTTTTAAAAGTATTTAAACGTCTTAGTGATAAAGACATTGAACTTCTTGGTTTTAATCCTATTTGGTCTAGACCCGAATGGTTGTTATGCACAGTATTACCGGTTCCTCCTCCTGCTGTAAGACCTAGTATTATTGAAGAAAATGGACAACGTCGTGAGGATGATCTTACACATAAATTATGTGATATTGTAAAGTTTAATCAATTCTATAAAGAAAAGAAAGAACGTAATCAAAACGTAGATATTCTAAAAAACTCTGCTTTAATTTTACAATATCACGTATTTACTCTACTTAATAATTCAATTCCTGGTATTACAGCATCTTTACAAAGGAATGGACGTAAGATGAAGAGTGTATCAGATCGTATGAAAAAGAAAGATGGTCGTATTCGTGGTAATTTAAATGCTAAACGTGTTGATCAATCCGCAAGATCTGTTATTACTCCAGATCCTTATATTTCTATAGATCAACTTGGAATACCAATTAAAGTAGCAATGAATCTAACATTTCCTGAAATAGTAAATGCTAATAATATTGACAAAGTTAGAGAAATGATATTGAATGGACCTGATAAATGGCCTGGAGCAAAATATATTCATAAAACTGGTAAAAATGGTATTATCATTAATATTAAATATCGTAATCTGGGTGAAATAGCAGAAAGCTTACAATATGGTGATGTTGTTCATCGTCATATTCAAGACGATGATTATGTATTATTTAATCGGCAACCATCTTTACATAAGATGTCAATGATGTGTCATCGTGCTAAAGTAATGCCTTATAAAACATTTCGTTTAAATGTTCTTGATACACCGCCGTATAATGCAGATTTTGATGGGGATGAGATGAATATGCATTTACCACAAACTGTTCAAACGATGAATGAATTAAAAGATTTAGCATATATTCCGTATATGATAATAAGTCAAAAAGATGGTGTTCCTATTATAGGTATGGTTCAAGATGTTTTATTAGGATCATATCGTATTAGTGATGATAAAGTAAGACTTGATGCTAAATCCGTATCAAACTTACAAATGGTTAATTCAATGTTTGATGGTAATTTACCGTCTAATACTAAAATTTATACTGGCAAAGAAATATATTCAATGATATTACCACCAAATATGAATACTAAAGTTAAAAAATTTGAAGTTATTAACAGTGTAATAAAAGCTGGTAAGTTAGATAAACATTCATTTAAATCATTATCTAGTGGATTAATACCTCTAATTTATCACGATTATGGTCCTACAGCTTGTAGAAACTTTTTAGATAATACACAACGTTTAATTTGTCGTTGGTTAATGTTAGATGGTTTTAGTGTAGGATTAAGTGATCTAATGATGGATAAAAACGATAAAGATCATATCAAAGATATTATTAAAAAACAGAAAGATAAAGCAATTGAAGTATTAGATAACTTTCGTAGTGGTGCATTAAAGAATGATACGATATACGATAATGAATCTTTTATTGAAAACAAACTTATTAATATAGTTAATTTATTGAACAAAGAAGTTGAAAATATTTGTATGGAAAAGTTGAATGATGATACAAATCGTATGATTAATATGGTTAATTCAGGTAGTAAAGGAAAAACCAGTAATGTTACACAAATTATGGGTTGTGTAGCACAAATTAAAGTTGAAGGAAAACGTATTCCTTATGGATTTACTGGTAGAACTTTACCACATTATTGTAAATACGATGATGGTCCTGAAGCACGTGGATTTGTAGAAAACGGATTTATTGAAGGACTCACACCTCAAGAAGTATTTTTTCACGCAATGGGTGGTCGTGAAGGATTGATTGATACTGCTGTTAAAAGTGTAACAGGAGATACACCTATTATTATAATAGAAAATGGTGAAACAAGATATATTAATATTGGTGAATGGATTGATAGTAAAATTGATAATCCAGATAATAAGACTAATATAGAATATTATGGTCCTGACCAGGCAAATATGGAATTATTAAACTTGAATGAAAAAGTATTTATTCCTACCTGCGATGAAGATGGTAAAACAACTTGGTCAATTTTAACAACTGTTACAAGACACGATCCAGGTGAGATTCTACACAAAATTAATACAAGAAGTGGTAGAGAAGTAATTGTAACATCAAGTAAATCAATGTTAGTTTTACGTAATAATAAATATATTGAAGTAAGTCCTAAAGATATGAAAGTGGGTGATATAGTTCCAACTATTCTTGATATGCCTAAACCACCTATTGAAATTAGTTATATTGAAATGAGTAAATATTTTCCAAAGAACGAATATATTTATGGAACAGATTTTTATAAAGCGAAACAATTAATGGATAATGCAATGGAAGGACGTTCTAAGATTCCACCTAAATGGTGGGAAAACAATAATGGTAAAGAATTTACTTTACCATATCCATCAAAAGCACGATTTCAACGTGTTAATAGTGGTCGTTCTAATGTAGAAAATATTAAAATAGGTTATTTCTATCCATATGGAGCATCACGAGAACACGGTCATATGCCTGAATATTTTAAATTAAATTATGAAAATGGAATATTTATTGGTTTATATTTAGCAGATGGATGCACACATTGGGATTCTGGAACTATTAGTATTACAAAAGAAGAGCAGAGTGTTAAAGATTTTGTTATAAAATGGTTCTCTAATCAAGGATTTAAATACCAAGAACGTATTAGAGAAACACCTCTGGGTAAAATAACTCAATTGAATGGATATACACGTTATTATTGTGAATTTTTTGATAAAATAATGGGTCATGGAGCATCATATAAACATATTCCAAGTTTTGCTTATACTGCACCTGATGAATTTGTTATTGGATTATTAAATGGATATTTTTCAGGTGATGGGAGTGTTAGTAAAAATACTATATCTGCATCTTCAGCATCAAAAGAATTGATGACAGGTATAATGCATCTTTGTTCAAGATTTGGAATATTTGGAAAAATATCAAAATATCAAATGAGTGAAAATAATTTAGGAACTAAAAATATTAAACCATCTTATAGAATTAATATTACTGCTCAATGGTTTATTAAGTTCCGGGATACTGTATCACCTTTGATTAACAACTTAAAACAAGTAAAACTGAATGATGCTATTATTAATAATGATCATCGTTATTATAAACCTTTTAATAATACCATTATGGATAAAATTATTTCAATTGAACCTATTAATCCTGAAGAAAAATATAAAAAGGTTTATGATGTAACTGTTCCAGATACTCTAAATTTCAATATTGCTAATAACTTGACACTACGTGATACTAGCGATACTGGATATATTGAGAGGCGTCTGGTAAAATCAATGGAAGATACAAAGGTTTATTATGACTTTACGGTTAGAAATGCTACTGGTGTCATTGTTCAATTCTTATATGGTGAAGATGGTTTTGATGGTTCTAAAGTAGAAAAACAAGAACTTCCAGTTATTGAGATGAATACAATAGAAATGGTAGATAATTACTTATTACGTAAAGAAGATGAATTAACAGTATATATGTTAAAAACAACTATAGATAAAATTAAGAATACTACATATGATAAGTTAAATAATTTATTTGAAGAAATAGTTAATGATAAAAACGAAATTATTACTAAAGTATTCGATGGATTTAAGAAAACTGATATATCATATCCTATACCTTTCAAAAGAATCTTAATTGATGCTAAAACTAAACTTGAAAATGCTAAAGTTAAAAGACGTAAAACGGATTTAGATCCCGAATACGTTTTAGATCAAATCAAATGGATTAAAGAAAATCTTGTTCTTGATTCTAAAGCGTGTTTGTCTTTTAGATTATTAGTAAATACATATTTAAATCCTAAACAAATGATAGTTCATTATGGATTTATGAAATCTATATTTGATTATATTGTTAAGAAAATTACTAAATATTTTAAACAATCTATAGCACATCCTGGTGAAATGGTTGGTATTGTTGCTGCGCAAACAATTGGTGAAATAGGAACTCAAATGACACTTGATTCTTTCCACGTATCAGGAACAGATGCAGCAGTTAATGCTACATCTGGTGTTCCACGATTGAAGGAATTGTTAAGTGTTAGTAAGAACATTAAAACACCTACAATGTTTATTCATCTTAAAGATGATATATCTAAAATCAATATGCCTGATAATTTAGGCGAAGACTATAAAAATTTAGTTGAAGAATATAAGAAAAACTCTATTAATGTCAAAAATAATATTGAGGTTATTCGTTTATGTGATGTAGTTTATAAAAGTGAAATATATTGGGACGATGGTGTCCTAACTAATATTGAAGAAGATAAAGAATTTGTTAAAATGTATAACTTCTTTAGTAATAATACTGAAGAAGAAAATAGTAAGCTTGTATTAAGATTATTAATTGATAAAGAAAAAATGCTAATGTATGATATTAAAATGATTGATTTATATACACAAATATCTATTAATTATAGTAAATATATTACTTGCATATTTAGTGATGATAATGCTGATCAACTAATTATGCGGATTAAACTTGATATATCAAGTTCTCATATTGCTACTCTATGTAATACTGAAGATCATATTACTATACTAAAAGCAATTGAATATAATTTAATTTACAATATGATTGTCAAAGGTGTTAAGGGTATTAAAAAAGTTTCTTTGAAATCTACAAAAACACCTGAATATGATATTGAAGAAAATGCTTTTAAAAACGTTTTACGTTGGTCATTAAATACAGATGGAACAAATATGAAATTGTTATTCAAAGATATTAATATTGTTTATGAAAAATCACGTTCGAATGATATACGAGAGATCTATACAACGTTAGGTGTTGAAGCGGCAAGAAAAGCACTTGTATTAGAATTAGATAATGTAATAGGTGAAGGTGCTATTAATTATAGACACGTATCATTATTAGTAGATACTATGACTAATAGAGGACAATTAATGTCTATTGATAGACATGGTATTAATCGTAGTGATGTTGGACCTTTAGCTAAATGTAGTTTTGAAGAAACAACTGATATGTTAGTAAATGCTAGTATTTTTAGCGAATATGATCAACTTAATGGTGTAAGTGCTAATGTTATGTTAGGTCATAAAGCACCTTGTGGAACTGGTGATTTTGACGTTATTATTGATGAAGATAAATATATTGACATTATGAAAGATGTCATTATTCATAAAAATGATATTAGTCCTATATTAGAAGAACAAGAAGATGATGATATTTTCATTAATGTTAATTTTCCTACAACTGCAAATACGTCAAAACAATGTTTTAACCGTTTCTCATAAAATTACTAAAATTTTGGGCTGTTCTTTGTCTATTAAAAACTTTAAATCCATTATTATATCTTAATATTGTAGGAAATGATGGAACATATGGTTGTATAGTTGGATATTTATTTAAATAATTTCCATCAATTTCATATATTTTTATATTTGTATTATTTTGCTTTGCTTTTTCCCATTCTGTTTTCATTTCATTACAAAAATAACAGGAATCTAATTTAGCAAAGTATATTGCTTTGTTTTCTAAATTAAAATCATTTTCATTATTCTTTAGATTTATAATAGTAGGTGTAGGTTTAACTACCTTCTTAGGTGTAGGTTTAACTACCTTCTTAGGTGTAGGTTTAACTACCTTCTTAGGTGTAGGTTTAACTACCTTCTTAGGTGTAGGTTTAACTACCTTCTTAGGTGTAGGTTTAACTACCTTCTTAGGTGTAGGTTTTTTAACAACTTTTTTAGAATCCATTTTTATTTATATATAATGTAAAAAATGATATAACATATTATGTATTACAATATAATGTTTAGTTCTATATTTGATAATATTGGTAATATTATATACTCAATTTTATACTCAAATATTAATGCAGAATTAAGTGATATTATTAAACAATATAATAATTTAGTAAAATCGTATAATATAATTTTAAAAAAATATCATAATAATTATGATTTATATAATAATTTAGTAAAATCGTATAATATAATTTTAAAAAAATATCATAATTATTATGATTTATATAATGAATTATTTGATGATAATCATAAAAATACTAAAGAATATAACAATTTAATAGATAGCTACAATAATCTACAAAAAAAATATGATAGTGTTATTTCTGAAAATAAAAATCTAAAAAGAAAACTTGTGTCTGAAAATAATAGATGCATCAAAAAAAAACTATATTAATAATCAATAAAATGGAATCTACACATTATAAAATGGCTTCTGATATTTCTTGTAATAATATGTTAAAACTTGCTAAAAAACAATCTGATCAAAATCATAATATATTTTTAAATCGTATGATTTCTAAAAAATGTGGTAATGGTGATAAAGATGGATATTTTATTATTGGTGAAGTAATAAATCCTAAACATTGTGATAATAAAAGATCTAATTATAATTTTGATTGGTGGGATACTAAATACAAACAACCTTGTGTAGGTGAAGAGTTTAATATCAACACAAAAAATAAAAAAATATCTGATAAAAATAATTTTAATAATTGTAATCCACCTGACTTCTCTCAGGCAAATCAAGTTACTGGTTATGATAGTAGTAAAAAAAGTAATTTTAAATATAATACACCTAAAGTATGTGGTATGTAATATTTTAATGGTTTTAAGCTTTAGGTTCGCATAATTGGGTTTTAGGATTCCTACGTGTTCCTTTAGGACAACGTGGTAATTTTACTTTAATTGTTGTTTTAGCTACACATTCTTTTGTTTTTTTATCTCTATATGTTCCATTTGGACATCTTTTTAATTTAGGTGTAGCAATATCTTCAATAGGAACTGACTTTGTATTGCTATCAATTATTTTATTAAATTTCAAAGTTCCAATTATTTTAGTTTTTATTGTTGTAATATTAAATTCTTTGTAAATTGTATTTAAATAATCATCTGACATAAAACGTCCATCATTCTTTTGACGTTCTTTAGCTCTTTTAAATGCTATTTCATTTGGTGTATCTACACAAATTATAGATGGTTTAAATCCTTTAAGTATAAACTGATTTACTAAATTATTACAATAATTAGCATCATTACAAGCAGTATCATATATTATATTTTTATCACTATTTAAAAAATACGGTAATATTTCGTTCTGCATTGAATCACGTATATGATGACGTGTATTTAAAGTAGCATTGATATTTGCTTCTATATTTCCATCTTTATTAGGATATAATTTTAAAGTTTTTTCATTTACAATATAATCGCTACCATTTTTAGAATTACCTCCTATATCTTTTACAAAATCTTTATTATAATATCGTAAATCATCCGGATTTAAATTAATAAAATTATTTTGCGATAAACCAAAATGTTTTTCTAAATTATTTTTTATAAAGTAAGATTTACCTGCACCTGGTTTTCCTACTAATATTATAAAATGTTTATTATTTGATTTAATATATTTATTTTCTAAATCTGTAATATATTGTTTAGTATCTGTATTATTTTTAGAATATGTTTTAATACCAAAATCCATAAAAACGAACTTAGGTTCTTTAACTACTTTTATAGACGACGGTATTATATTGCATAAATCTAGTTTTGAACAACCTGTTTTTATTTTAAACTGATCTTCATTATATTTTTTTGCTAATAATATATATTCGTTGTTATCTTTAGATATTAATTCAAAAATTATATTTCTCGGTAATAATACCTCTTTTTCTTTTTTATATATTGTATTATTAATCATATTAATATACGGTAATCCTTCATCTAAATAAATTGTATAAACATATCCATAATTCCCTGCAAAACTATTTGCAACTGCTTTTGATGTTGAAACCGATGTAAAATTTTGAACATTTACTTTATCACCTATATTATATACTTCATTACCACTTGTATTAACATATTTAGTTTTCATTCCGCGATAAAAAACTTTACGTTTTTTAGTAGTTTCGTATCTTGGTGCGGCTTCAATAAAAGCTTTATCTATTTTATCAATTTCAATATCTATAATATTTTTTAATTCTATATTTGTTTTAATTTTAATTTTAAAATATAAATTTATTGTTTTTATTGTTGTTATAATAACATTATCGGTGTTATTATAAATATTATTATTTAATAATTGATTATTCATATATTTATAAAAATTACCACTGTATATTTTCAACACATTTGATATTAATTCATTGAAATATACGTCTTCATTATATGGTATATTTTTTTTGGTATTTAAACTTTGTGCTTTTAAACCTATTGTTGATAATTCTAAAAACTCTTTATTGATATAAAGATCATTGGATGTAGTACTAGTTTTTAATTCAAATATTTTATGTTTTTTTAGTATTTTATCTAAATCTTTTACATCAACTAAAACTTTTTTATTTATAAAAAATCCTATGTTAAAATATGTAGGTTTGTTTGTATATGTTTTGTATTTTAACAATTGATTATTAACTATTATACATTTTTTCATTTTATTTGAAATAGTTATCATTGATTTATTAAGACCATAATACTTATTATTAAATACTATAACTATATTATTATTATCATTATTAATAAAATCATTTACCGGTATATATTCTAAAATAATTGGATCATATAAAGACATTATTAATTTAATAATATATATAAAATGAAACGAAGTGATATTAAAAAATATTCACTTAGTATTGAAAATAATAAATATTATTATTATTTATTACCTTTTGATACTATAGAACCTTATGTTAAAAATTGGTCAAGAAACCGAACACAAGAAGAACAGAAAGTTAATGAAATGTATGAAACATATATTGAAAAAAAACATTTACATTTTTTTTTACATTTAGCTTTTGATAAAGAAGAAAAAATGGTTTGTTATGATGGTAATCATCGTCTTAAAGTTCTTGAAAAACTTTTAGAAATTGATAATATTAATCCAATGATCTTTATTTCTGTTATATGGGAATCTAATTATACTGATATCTTTGAAGATTTTAAAAATCTTAATAAACAAAGTGTTGTTCCTGAATTATACATAGAACAAGCAAAATATTCAGAAGTTTTTACTAAAAAGGTTGAAAAAATGGTGAATAAGTATACTAAAGATTATAAATATTTTGTTAAACCTTCACCCAATCAAAAAGCACCACATTTTAATGTTAGTTCTTTTTATAATTCTATTATATATATATATGATAAATTACCAAAAGAAAAAAAAGATTTAGATGTAATACAAAATAGTTTAGATAAATATGAAAATAATATAAAAAATAATGTAGCTGATATAAAAAATAAAAATTACGAAAAATGTAATAAATATAACTTTTGGTTATTTTATAAATTACCTTTAGATACTGATACTATTCTTTCATATTGTTAGTATTACTTTTACAGTATGTTGGATTCCAATAGTAATAAATCCAATAGAAAGGTCCAAGTAAATATGCTATAATTAATCCTAGTATTTTGTCCATAGGTGTTCCACTATAACCGAAACATATTAAAGAATATATTAATGCACCAATTGTAGCAATTAATATAAAAATTAATAATATAAAGATTATAATAGCTACTATCATTTATTAAATAAATAATATTATTTATTTAATAAATGACTACTCTTACCAACAAGCAGATGTTTAACAACGTGATGACCATCCTTAACAAGATGGAGATCACAGAAGAAGATGATTTCAAGAAAGAGATGAACAAAGCTATCAAAAATGCTATGAATGATAAAACTACTGGTAAAAGTAGTTCAAAAGAATCGAAGAAATCTAAAGAACCGAAAGCACCTACACCTTATAACCTTTTTGTAAAGGAAAAGTATCCTGAGGTAAAGGACCAATATGAACCCAAAGAAAGGATGAAAGCTATTGCTATTTTATGGAAGAAACACCAAGAATCCTCTAATGGTAAGTAAATTATACATTAGTGTAAAAGATAGAAGATTACTAATCATTTTATTTTTGCATCATTTTCCTATAAAAATGTAAGAATACTATAATTTTACTTAAAAAAATGAAAGGAAATAAGTAAGGTATTTTATCATACAAATGACCACCCTTACCAACAAGCAGATGTTTAACAACGTGATGACCATCCTTAACAAGATGGAGATCACGGAAGAAGATGATTTCAAGAAAGAGATGAACAAAGCTATCAAAAATGCTATGAAGGATAAGACCACTGTCAAGAAAACCACTGTCAAGAAAACCAAGGAACCCAAAGAACCCAAAGAACCTACTGATTACCAGTTGTTTTTTAAGGAAAAGTATCCTGAAGTGAAAGAAAAGTTTGATCCTAAAGAAAGGATGAAGGCGATTGCTATCCTATGGAAGAAACACAAGGAAGCTTCTAGTGATGAGTAAGCAACATACTTATGTATAGTAGATAGAATGATACTAATCATTTTATCATTTTATTTTTGTATCATTTTCCTATAAAAATGTAAGAATACTATAATTTTACTTAAAAAAATGAAAGGAAATAAGTAAGGTATTTTATCATTC
>Ga0257110_1000606_pt1 | contig 16937 bp, 19 predicted proteins | sample LP_taG_7_FD_190184 | JGI IMG/M metagenome (GOLD analysis project Ga0257110, IMG submission 190184) | Marine microbial communities from Northeast Subartic Pacific Ocean, Canada - LP_J_2015_P26_10m | ecosystem: Environmental > Aquatic > Marine > Oceanic | place: Canada: Northeast Subartic Pacific...
AAATTTAGAAAAGGAAATAAATGTGATAAAACAGGCAAAACCAAATGGTGGAACAGGTTTAGAGGCAAAAGTAGTAAATTTAGAAAAGGAAATAAATGTGATAAAACAGGCAAAACCAAATGGTGGATCAGGTTTAGAGGCAAAAGTAGTAAATTTAGAAAAGGAAATAAATGTGATAAAACAGGCAAAACCAAATGGTGGATCAGGTTTAGAGGAAAAAGTAGTAAATTTAGAAAAAGAAATAAATGTGATAAAACAGGCAAAACCGGCAATAAATTCTGATTTAGAAAAATTAAAAAATATTGAAAATGAATTTAATAAATTAAAACTAAATATTCCGGGACCAAATCAATTTGTAACTTTACAAAATGAATTTAATAAATTGAAACCTAATATTCCAGGACCAAATCAATTTGTAACTTTACAAAAAGAATTTAATCAATTAAAACCTAATATCCCAGGACCAAATCAATTTGTAAATTTACAAAAAGAATTTAATCAATTAAAACCTAATATAACTAAAATACCAGAATTAGAAAAAAAATTATCTAATACATCCAATGATCCAACATTAAGAAAAGATATTGATGAATTGAAAAAAAATCAAAAAAATGTAGATGAAATAGATAATGTAATAAAAAATAATTTTAGTACAACAAATGTAAAATTTGAGGAAGTAAATAAAGCAGTTTTAAGTTTAGATGATAATTTAAAAGAATTTAATAAAATAAAAGCTGATGTTGAAGAATTAAAAAATAAAAAATAATTAAGTTTGATTAAATTGATAAATATTAATACAATTATTTAAAATTTCAGAATCATAACCTAAATATCCATTATCTTTTTTTAAAAAATCAAAAGCTTCTTCAAAATAATCTTTAGCTTGAGAATATTTATTATTTTTATAATATATAATACCCATTATATGTAAAATATCAGGACTATTAAAATGTTTAATTTTGTTAAATAATGGTTTAATAATATCAATATCGGTATTATTATCATTAACAAGTTTAGCAATTTTAATAAAATCAGGATTAAAAATTAAAACATTATTTTTATTAAATGATGATGAAAATATACCAATTTTAGATCCTTCTAAGAAAAGATATTTATTAATAATGCCAATTTTAATTTTATTATCATAGATAAATTTAGACATCATTATTTTCATAGAAAATGAATAAATTTGAGTATAATTATATAATTTAGCAGCAATATCTTTTTTAATAATATAACTTGCTTTAGATGGTAAAATATTTGTATTTAAATCAAAAATTTTTATATCAGAATTTTCATCATGATTAGATGTAAATCCAGTTAAAATAATATCCCAATTATTAATAAAATTATTAATATTATTTTTAAAATTTTTAATATTATTTAAATAATCGTTTGAAATAATAGAATCATCTTCTAAAATTAATGCATAATCTATATTATTATCCATAATTTTTTTATAAATATATCTATGTTTTTCAATATTTGATACCATATCTTTATTAATAAAACTAATATTTCTATCAAATTCTTCAATATTAGTTTTTATTAAATTAGTAGATTTTTTCAATTTATCATTATCAATATTAAAATCAAAATCAATAATTTCAATATCAAAACCAAGTTCTTTTAATTTATGTATAGTAGTATCTAAATATTTTTTTCTATTAATAAGTTTTTTATTATGAATAATAAAAGTTTTCATTTTATTTATATAAAAAAATGAAAGTTTTATATAAATACTATAAATGTTAGAATTCTGCGAATTATGTAATAATTTATTATATATAAGAATATTTAGTAATAAATATGAAAAATTATGTAAAAATTGTAATAAATCAATATTTGAGACGAATATAAGTAAAAAAATATCAGAAATAAATTATACTGATAATGAATTATTATATAAAAGATATCATGCAGAATATAATATAAAAAAATTAGATAATGGAAAAGAAATAAAAATTCCAATAAATAAATTATTAATAAATGATCCGACTTTAATTAGAATTGTTGATCATAATTTAAAAGCACCAAATGGTTATGAACATAATTCTGGAGATGCTGTTTGTTATTTAAAACAAATAGATCAAACATCAATATGGATATCAACAAAAACTGGTGAAATATGGAGAAATCAAGATATAAAAAAATGATTATATATTATACATATAAAAGTATATGACTACTTTACAAAAAAATATTGAATTTGAAGATATAACAATAATAAAAGATAAAACAGAAAATGATATAGAAAAATTAGATATTGCATCAAGATTATTAACAAAATATGAATTTACATGTTTAATAGGTTTAAGAACAAGTGATTTATCTAATAATTCTCCAAGTTTTATTGAATTAGATAAAAATAATATAACAAATAATATGAATTATAGAAAAATAGCAATTGAAGAATTAAAACAAAGAAAATTATATTATACAATAGTTCGTCGATTAATAAATAAAAATATTTATATTAGTGTATCAGATGAAAGATTAGATTTAACAGCTGTTGAAGAATTAATGGAATAATAAATGCATATATGTAAATTTTTCAAAAGATTGTTTAGAAATAATAGTATGTTTTTTTTCTCTTAATTTATTAATTTCTATAAAATTATCACAATTATAATTATCATTAATAAAACTTATATGTGCTTCAGTAACTAAATCATTATTAATAATATAATTATATATTGAACTACCACCTATATAATAACTATTATTATTATATTTTTTTAATATATCTTCAATATTATCATATATTTTAATATTAGGATAATTTTGAATCATATTTGTTTTATTATTTTTAGTTAAAACAATATTATTTCTATTAATTAAAGGTTTTTTTGGTAATGACATCCATGTATTATATCCCATAATAATATTAGAATTATCTGTAATAATTTTAAATAAATTTAAATCTTCTTTAATATTCCATGGTATTTTATCTTTATAAGAAATACCACCTTCTAATGTACATGCAAGAATGATATTAACCATATTTTATTTTTAAACATATTATATATAATAAATATGTTATATTTATATATATTATTTATATTTATAATAATATTAATATTAATATTAATATTAATATTAATATTATATAATTATGTTAATTTTTTAAATAATAATTATATCAATAATTTTTTAAAAAATGATAATGATAATTATATTAATAATATGTCTATATATGATATAAGAGCAAGAAATAAAATTTCTAAAAAAGATTATAAAGAAAAAATTATTAATTTAACATATAAATTAAATTTATTAGAAAATATTAAAATTATATTTTTATGTATTAAAGTTGATATATTTTTTTATAATTTAAAAAGTTATTATTTACCAAAAAATCATAATATAAATAAAATAAAATGGAATTTATGTTTTATGAAAAATAATTTATATGAAGAAGGATTACCTCATACAAGAGAAAATATAATATTTTTACCAAAATATTTATTAAATGTTGATAATAATACATTAATAAAAATATTAATTCATGAAAAAATACATATATATCAAAGATATAATAATATAAAAATGACAAAACATTTAAAAAAAATAGGTTATAATAAATATAAAAAGAGAAAAAATATAATTTTAATAAGATCAAATCCCGATATAGATAATTATATATATATAGATAATAAAAATAAATTAATGTATTATGAATATAAAACAAATTTTCCTATAAATATAAATGATATTAAAAAAAATAATTTATATGAACATCCTTATGAAATGATTTCTTATATAATAGAAAAAGAATGGTAAATAATTTGAATCAAAAACATGAAATTATATTAAAACAATATGGAAAAAATGAATTATCAAAAAATGAAATGAGATATAAAACCTTTTTTACATTAAATCCAATATTTTTAAAAAATTTTAATAATATTAATGATAATAAATATTATAAAAATAATTATTCTGCAGCAAGTTTTGATGATTTTATATATATATATAAAGATGATCTTTATAATAAAATTAATAAAATAAAATGAGTAAATATATTTTAGAATTAAAAACATTTCAAGCAACAACTTTTAAACAAGTAATTGATGCTTTAAAAGAAATATTAATGGATGTTAATTTTGAATTTGATGAAACAGGATTAAAAATTATGGCTATGGATACAAGTCATATTGTTCTTATATTTGCTAAAATGGAAGCTGATAAATTTGAAGAATATAAATGTAATTCTAAAAAAGGGAAAGTTTATGTTGGATTAAATATGTTTAAATTACATGCTATTATTAAAACTATTACTAATAATGATACATTAACTTTATTTATTGAAGAAGATGATCCTAATAAATTAGGTATTAAAATTGAAAATTCTGAAAAAAATTATAAAACAACATATAAATTATTTATGTTAGATATTGATATTTTAAATGTTAATATTCCACCTGTTGATTTTCATACAATTATTACAATGCCTACTATATATTTTCAAAAAATTATTAGAGATATGCATAATATCGCAGAAACAATTGAAATTAGAAGTATTGATAAATATTTACAATTAAGTTGTAAAGGTGAATTCTGTACTCAAGAAACAATAATAGGTGTTGATAATAATTATTCTGTTAATATAAAAAAAAATGAAACTAATAATATTGATGATATTATACAAGGTATTTTTAATTTAAAATATATTGCTATTTTTACTAAATGTACAAATTTATGTCAAAATGTAGAAATATATTTAAAACAAGAATATCCATTAATATTATCTTATGATATTGCTAATTTAGGAACAATTAAATTAGCATTAAGTCCAGAAATTAATAATAATTAAAAATTATTATATTCATTTGACATTAAATTATATATTCTTTTCTTATAATCATCTATAGTTTCATCCTTTATTTTTTTTTCTAAATTTAATATTTTAACATGAATATTACAATTTCCATCTAATATCATTTTTGAAAAACCATGTATAGGATTTTCACCTTTATACCAATAAAAAGTTGGATTTATTTTATAATCTTTATATTTTATTATTATTGGTAATATATCTAAACTATCCTTAAATGCACCTGATTTAAAATTTGCTATATTTTTATTTGGTTCTATTGGATCCATTCCATCTGGAAATATTACTAATATATTATCATTATTTTTTTTTACATATTCTTTTATTTTATCAGAATTACCTTTATTTTTTTTATTTATTATTATTGAACCTAATTTATCATGTACTAATGATGAACCAGGTATTGATAAACCATTTATATCTGCAAAAAAACATACATTTCCAAATATTGCTGTTAATACTATTCCATCAAATAAAGATATATGATTTGATACTATTAAATAATCTTTATTTTTTATTTTATTATAATTTTCAATATTTATTATATTTAATGATTTAAATCTTAATGTTTTTATAAATATTTTTGAAAAAAATCTATTTATTATTGATATATATTTCTTTGGTGTTATTATTATAAATAATATATATATTAAATATATTAATATTGCTAAAATTAAAAAAAATATAAACATATAATGTATCATATTAAAATAATTAATTAAAATGTTTTTTATATAAAATACTTGAATATTTTGAAACAAAAAAATTATAATTTTTTATATCGGCTAATTCATTTTCTTTTAACCATATACGTAAAATATTTGCATTCTTTTTTACTGTTATTGATATTCCATTTATATTATTATTATATTTTTCTTCATTACCTAATTTATCATTTATATAATTATAAAATAATTTAAACCACTTTTCATCTACTTCATCATTATTTACTTTATATGAATAACATCCACCTTTTATATTATATTCATCCTCCCATCTTGGAGATATATGCTCTCTAAAAATAAAAAACATTCCTTTATACCATAATTCTTTAAATGCTTCAAAAATTTCTATAAATTTTTCATTTGAACTTATTGTTGTAATAAAAATATAATTTTTTATATCCCAATCAGAATTATTATCATGAAAATATAATGACCATATATCATTTAAAAATAAATTTTCTGAACTTGTCATTATATTTATATTTATATTTTTATTTTTATATATTACTTTTTACTTTTTCTATTATATTATTCTTTTTTTTTAAAAAACCTATTATTTGTAATAAAGAATCACATAAATCATCTTGTTTTAATTTATATTCATTCATTATTTCCTCCAATTTTAAATCATTTTTTATTAATTCTTTACATAATTCTATTGATTTTTTTTTATTATTTCTATATTGTTGATTTTTATTACAAGTTTTATCCATTTCTATACCTTCCAATTTAACTGATGCACTTACTTGTATAATTTCTTTAACATAATTATCATAATATTTTAAATTATAAAAATAACCATATAATAATATTTGAGTTGTTTTCATTATACCTTTACTTGGTTGATTTTCTAATAAAATATAATCTATTTTATCATTTGTAATATCTTTTAATTTACCTATTATATCATCCATTCTTATATAAATTATTTCACATAAATTATTTATATTTATATTCTTTTTTACTTTATCAAATAATTTTATTACTTCCCATATTAATATTGTATCATTTTGTAATATTGTTAATCCTAAATTTACTATACCTATATCAAATGAAATTATTAACATTATTTTTTTTTTATATTATTTTTTTATATACATATTTTATTTGCGTTATATATAAAAGTGTAATATTATACTTAATATACAAAATGGAATTTGAAATTGATAATAATTTTAATAATGATTTTGAATTTAAAATACCAAATAAAAAAATTAATCTTATTGATGATAACATCTTATTCAATAAATCTAAAATTTCTAATGATGTTTTAAGTATGGGTAGTAGTTCAAGTGATAATATGAGTAATATTAGTGATGATGATGATATTCATAATAATATTGATAATGATACTAATTCTGAAAATTCTATTAAAATTAATAATATTAATAATAATAATAATAATAATCATAGATACAATAATAAAAGAGATGAAAATATTGAAAAAAAAGAAATTTTATATCAATTTGATAGATTAAAATCTAAAGGTGTTAAAGTTCCTTATGAATTTAATATGAATAGTGATATTAATGAAATGCGAAATTCATATGAAAGAATTAAAAGAGAAAAATCTATTGATTCATCTATTAGATTTCAAAGAAAAATGATGATGGGATTTGTTACTGGTTTTGAATTTCTAAATAATAGATATGACCCATTTGCTGTTGAATTAAATGGATGGAGCGAACAAGTTCATGAAACTATTGATGATTATGATGATATTTTTGAAGAATTACATGAAAAATATCAAGCAACCGGATCTGATATGGCACCAGAATTAAGATTATTAATCTCATTAGGAGGTAGTGCATTTATGTTCCATTTAACCAAACGAATGTTTAGTAATACTAAATTACCTAATGTTGAAGAAGTATTACAAAAAAATCCGGATTTAATGAAAAAATTTCAAGAAGCATCCGCTATGGAATATATGAATGGTTATAGACCACAAACACAAGAAACAAGAAATAATAATCCTACCACATCTACTGGTGATATATTTAGTATGGTTTCCGGACTATTCAGTAATGATAACAATAATACTAATAATGATATTGATAATATTATCAATAATGTTCATTCGCAAATTAATATTAATCCCAAAAATGATGACAATATGATGGAAACTTTAACTGTTACTGATGACGAAATTACTTCTTTGATTGAAGATAATATTGATATTACACTTTCTAATCAAAAAAAAACTAAAAAAAATAAAAAAAATAATGATAAACGAATATTAACACTTTAAATTACTTTTTTAAATTACTATTCATCTTTTCAAATGTTGATTTTGATGTCTTTAACGCTTTCTTTATAGATTTTGAAATATTTTTTGGAGAATTCTTTAAATTTGATATTGGATCACTTAATACACTTTTTATTCCTTTTTTTGTATTTGATACATTATCTAATACATTTGCTGAACAATTTGATAAAACTGGTAGTAACATTGCATTCAAAAATACTATTACTATCAAAAATAATTCTATTATCGAACCCCACATTATAAATTCTCTTCTCATATCTTCTGAACATTTACATTTCTCATTTATCAAATATCTTGTATAATTCACTGTATGATAAAAATAAAATCCTATTGTTACCAAAAATATTAATTCTACTACTAAATATAACATTGTTACACTACTATTCATCTTTATTGATGCGGGATTTACTAATAATGTTATTATATAATATACAAATGCAAATAAACTAAATTTTTTTATAAATTCTCTATTCTCATGTTCAGCACATTCACAACCTGTCTTTTCTAATTTTTCTATATATAAATAAGTTGTTATTAAAAGTATTGCTACTAATAATTTTATAACTAATATCCCCAAAAATTCTTTATTCATATTTTTATTTTAAAATAAGATATTTTATTTTACCTATTTTTTGGATCTACATACTTTATATCTAAAAATTTAAATATATCATTTTCGTTTTTTATATCTACTATTTCATTATTTTCTATATTTATTAATTTATGCTCATTTAACCTATAACCTTTCACTTTTGCCTTATTTCTCATCATTATATTATGTTCTTTTGAACCAGTAAAATATAATTGAGCTAACGGATATTCTTTCTTATTTGTTACCATTATATCTATCCTTCTTGCTACATCTTTTTCACTTAATTTTACTATACCCATGAATTTTATATCTTTACATGCTAATACTTCCAATATATATCCTTTCTTTATACCACTTTCTACTATATCTTTTAACACTTTATCATCAGAATTTACCAATATATCTATATCACCACTATCTTGTTTCATTCTTCTATAACTTCCTACTATCGAATAATCATTTATACCCTTTATTTCTTTTAATATTTTTTTCATTATATTATCATGAATACTCATCTCTTCATATGGTATTCTTTTATCCAAATCTTCATAATATTTTATACCTATTTTTTGCTTATCATTCAATAAATCTAAATTTTCTTTTAATTCTTCTATTCTTAATATTCCTTTATCATTCAATTGCTTCTGTTTTGCTGGACCTATACCATATATTTTTGTTAAATCTTCTGACATTTTTTCTGGAATTTTCATTTCTAACACTTTTTCTATTTTTTCTTTTATACCTTTACCTATACCTTCCACATTTTCTACATCTTTTATTGTATATATCTCTTTACCCCTCAAATTTTTTATTGCTTTTAAATAAGCATTCTTTTTAAATACTACTTTTTCATTATTTAAATATTCTGTCAATTTATCTATTATTGGTTTATTATAATTATCCATTTTTTCTGGAATTTTCATTTCTAACACTTTTTCTATTTTTTCTTTTATACCTTTACCTATACCTTCCACATTTTCTACATCTTTTATCGTATATATATCTTTACCACTCAAATTTTTTATTGCTTTTAAATAAGCAATCCTCTTAAATAATACTTTCTCATTATTTAAATATTCTCTTAATTTATCTATTATTGGTTTATTATAATTATTCATTTATTTTAATTAATAAAATTAAAATATCATTTTTTCATGTATTTCTAATAATTTAAATTTTGTTGACTTCTCTATATTTTTTATCTTTAACATCTTTTCTATATCATTCTTATCCACATATTCTATATATATATTCATATTATCAATACATGAATCCAATATTTCTCTTTTACTTATTTCATTATTATATATATATGATAACATACTTTTTACCATACACTCGCTAAAACTTTTATCTTTATAATTTAATAATAATTTTGATATTAATATACTTTTATCTCTCCATTTTATAAACTCACAAAATACATTATAATCACAATCACTTGAATATACCCTCTTTTCTAAATAATATAATGGTATTAACCAATAATCTTCATTTTTTTTATATATTTCATCTATCTTTCTTTTTACTTCATCTATTGGATATAAATCCAATATCTTTTTATATATTTCAAAATTATCTTTCTGATTTATCATAAATTTTAATATTATATCTATATTATCACTAAAATACAATTCATTCATATCATTTACTATATTTTTAAATATTTTATCAAAATTATCTATAGATAATTTATTCAAAAATGACGTTATTTTCTTTTTTTTTATATCTTCACTTTTAAATTTACAATTAAAACTTGAAGTATATAATGAATTTTCACTTGTTGATTTTTCTACCTTTTTTACATAAGTATCCGTCTTTATCAATTCTTTTATAATATTCACTTTATTTAATATATTTTCAGATATTGTTACCGATTCTATATTATATTTATTTTTTAAATCATTTAAGCTTGTTATATCTTCCATTTATTTTTTTATTATTATTAATAAATATGAAAATTACTAACCTTTTTATTATATCTATTATTATTATTATTATTATTATTATTCTTTTATGCGTAAATAATAATGAATATTTTAACAATAATAATAATAAATATATTTACTACTTCTCACTTTCTACATGCCCACATTGTATAGATTTTGATAAAACTTGGTCTAAATTTGAAAATAATAAATGTATCAAATATACTGTTGATCAAAATAAAAAAGCTAAAGAACTTTCTACTATATTTGAAATTAATAGTTATCCTACTATAATTGTTACTGATGATAATAATAAATTAATTGAAGATATTAATGATAGATCATGCATTAATTTAAAAAAAATATGCCTTAAACATAATATTACATGTAATGTTACATGTTAAATGTTAAATTTATTTATATATAAAACACTATAGATATAGTGTTTATTTTTACTTTATACATATATATTAATCATTCAAATTCTTTACTTCCTTAAACACTTTTGTCATTTTTAATATATCATTTGACATTTTTAATATATTTATTTTTATATTATCCACATTATCTTCATACTTTTTTATCCTTTTTTTATTATCTAATATTGATTTTATATATATTAATATTAAAAATACTATTATTATTATATAATAATTTATATTATTGTTATCAATATAACATGTTATATTATTAACTAATTTATCATTTAATGATATTAATTCCATTCTATTTTATATTTACTTTAATTTAAAATCATTTTTTTATATTCTTCAAAAAATATAAAATTAAATGTCAATTGACTCAAATTTAATACAAGATTTTAATAAATTACACTTTAAATTAATTTATAATGAATTTTTAATCAAACTTAATGATAATAATACAGAATTTCATATTCAAGATTTTAACTTTTTAAAACACAATTTTCACATTTTTAATCAATATTTAGTTCAAGAAAATAAAACTCATAATACTATTCAATTTAGTCAATTATCATTACTTTTATATAAACCTTATAATATTAAAAAAAATATTATAATTAATTTTTATAATACATCCAATATTATTATTAATTTAAATGATTATTTCCAAACTATCAATAATAGTTATTTAAAATATAATATTGTTGAAAATAATAAATATCACTCTATATATAATAATCATTTAATATTAACAAATAATTATAATCAAGAACCTTATAATATTACTATCAAAACTCAAGAACCTACATATAAACTATATACATATCAAATAATACAAATTAATGAATATATACTCCAAGATATTACACCTATATATTCTAATATAAATATTAAATTAGGTTATATTAATAATAATTTATCTAATTTAAATATTTTAACTTTATTTAATTATGAACATATTAATGATATTAAACTTATATCATCTAATACAAATTCTAATTATTATTTAGATACTAATCATAATTTAACTATTCAAGAAAATTATAATTCTACTTCAGACTTTATACATCATAATCCTTTTTTTATTTATTTACAATATAGTAATATTCATAAAACATATACAAATAATTTTATTCAATTTAATATTACTACTTCACCTAATACTGTTATTACAACATCAAATATTACAAATTTAACTAATATTATTACTACAATTAATTTACCTTCCAAAATTAAAAATAATTATATTAATAATAAAGATTATCAAGATGCTTATACACCTAATAATAATAATACTTTTAACCTAATTCCTAATTTTAGAGGAACTACATATACAATTACTTTTCAACTTGAACATAATTATATACTTTCTAATCTTTATAAATATAATATTACAGAAGAAAGCTACCCACGACCTCGTATTACAAATTATAGATTATTATTAAAAACATTTATTTTTAATGAAAATGACAAATCATATAATATACAAAATCTATTTACTGATGAGTATGATAATAATCTTCAATATACTTCTACAATTAATAAAATTATACGTCATAATGATTATTTTGATTTTAATACTTTAAATATTCATAAAATTGATAATCATAATTATTTTAAAATTAAAAATCATAATTTAATTATTAAACCAAATTATAGAAATATTATTTATAAAATTCATATTAATGCAAAAAATAAATATGATCAAACTTCAGATAGACCACAAGAAGTTTTTATTATTGAAAATAGATTAATTAATATTAATAGTAAATCATTTAAATATTATTTAGATAAAAATCAAGACAAAACTATTCATTTAAAAGATTATTATTCTTTAAATAATAATAAATATTATTATATCAGTTATCAAAATGATAATCAATATTATTATAATTTAGATAATCATCATTATACTATTTATCCTAAATATAGAAATAAAGAATATACTATTAATTTTACAATTATTTATAATGATCATTCTACTCAACAGTATGATACTGCTAATTTTAGTATTATAATTAATGAAACTTACTTACCTATTATTAATATTGATTATCCTATTATTAATATTTTTAATTTAAAAAATACTCAAATTATTTGTAATTTAGAAAATTATTATAAATATGAATTAGATAATCATATTGAATATCATATTTTAAATAACTATAATTCTAATCATATTAGATTAAATAATAATCATATTTTTATTAATCCAGATTTTAGAAATATTAAATATCATATTGATATACAAATTATTGATAAAATATATAATAATTCAAACATTATTAAATTTAATATTCATGAATTACATCCTATTAATATTATAAATTATACTTCCAATTATTATTTAAATTTTGAATTACTTGATATTAATCTTGATACTATTTTTTATAATAATAATAATTCTCATAATCAATATAAAATTAATAATTATTCTAATATAAGTTTTAATAATAATATTATTCAAATTACACCATTATATCAAGATACTAAATATGATATTAATATTAATGCTATAGATACAGAATATCCTCAATGTAATTTATCATTTACATTATATATTTATGATAATATATTACCAACTATTAAACCTTTAATTTCTAAAATTAAAATTAATTTATACAAATATGAATTTTATGATTATCAAATGAAATATAATTTAAATAATTTAATTAATTATCCTAATTATAGAGAAAATATTACATATATTATATTATATAATCAACAATTTGCTATTAATACTGAATATATATTCATATCTAATAATAATTTAATTGTTAAAACAAATGATATATCATTATTTAATCAATTTAATGATTATACTATTCAAATTAAAGATAATGGAAATTTAATTGACGATTATATTGATATTACTTTTTATAATCAAATATTTACTGAAAATATTAATAATGGTAATTATACATTAGATTTAACTACATATATTGATAATTATAATGATTATGATTATAAATTATATATTGATAATAATTTTGTTGGTTCTAATTTAATTTATAAAATTCAATATTATAATAATCTTAATTATACTATCTATATATCTATACTTTATTCTAATATTGAATATGATTCTCTTTTTATTAAAATTCAAGAACCTTCTCCATTTATTATCATTAATAATTATTCAGATATTAATTATAATTTAATACCTATTGATTTAAATAATCATATTCAAATACATGATATTTCTAATTTAACTCAACAAAACATCAAATTTAATATTGATTATTATTATAATTCTAATTATTATACTATTATCGATAATATAAATACTATTGAAAATTCTAATATTTATTATATACCTCAAAGTAATATTTTATTATCTAATAACAATTTAATTATTAATACTTCTAATATTATTACACCTAATAACGAATTTGGTATTAAAATTCATATTAATATTGATAATAGTAATTATACTTTTGAAGATTATTTATATTTTAATATAAAATATTAAATAAACTATATAAATTATTATTAATGGCAGAAATTACTAATAATTTTAAATTAACATATAATTTTAAAAATAAAAATTTTTTTAATTATAAAGATGATATTAAAATAAAAATTTATTATAAAGATAAAACTCAAAATATAGAATATTTTAATATTCAAATTATTAATAAAATTGGTATTGAATTAATTAAAACTAATCCTGTTATTATTAATTCTACTCAAACTATTAATTTTACTGATTATTTTCAAAATAATACTACCTGTAATTTAGATTATACAATTACAGGTGATTCAGATTTATATTTTCATATAAATACATCAAATATTTCAATTAATTATGATTATCCTGATAAAGATTATACATTAACTGTTTATGCTACAAATAATATTAATATTTGTTTTTTTAATATTATAATCAAAGAAAATAAATATCCTAAACCAAAAATTAAAAAAAAAATATTAAATTTTTTTCAAATTAATAATTTAAATGAATATTTTGAATCGGGTTTAAATGATAATACACTTACATATCATTTAGATAATTCTTCTGATTTTATTACACTTAATAATTCAAATTTATTTGTTAATAATAATTTATTTAATAATTCAAATATTAAAAAAAAAATTAATTTTAATTTAACTATTATAGATAATATATATAATGTTTCTAATATATTTTCATATGATATTGAACAAAAACCTTGTATTTTTAATAATACTATTAATTCAGTTGAATTTAATAATTTAAGTAATATTTCTATTAATTTAGATGAATATATTATAGTTCCTGAAAATAATAAATATTATATATGTAATATTACACAAAATCATAATACTACTAATAATAATTATAAATATTTTAATATAAATTCTAATATTTTAACATTAATACCAGATTATAGAGATACATCATATGATATTACTATTACTACTAAAAATACTAATTATGATTATCAACACATTTTTAATATTAATATTATTGATAATACTTTAAAAAATAATCCTATTATTAATGAAAAAGAATATTATTATAAAAATATTTATAAATCTATTGATATAACTATATTATTTAAATATGAAAATTATATTACATATAATTATTATATTGAATATAATAATAAAATTAATAGTTATTTAGAAAATAATTCAAATTTATTAGACATAAAATATAATAGTAATATTGCTATTATAAATAATAGCAATTTGGAAATTTTTAATAATTTTAGAAATAATATTTTCTATTTTAATCTTTATATTGAAGATACTAATTATAATAAATCTGATTATATTACATATATTATTACTGAAACTGATCCTATAATTATATCTAAAAATTTTGAAAATATTATTCAAGAAAAAGGAACAAGTAAATTCAATTTAAATGAGTATTTTTCTAATTTAACTTCTGAAATAATTAATTATAATATTATTTCTAACTATGATAATAGTAATATAAATATAAATGAAAGTAATTTAATTATTACTCATAATAAATATAAAAAATATGAAATTACAATAAATGCTACTATTTCAAAATTTAATAATAGTGATAAACAACAAACTATTATAATTGATGAAACTATTAAAATAGATAATTACTTAAATTTAGTTCCTACACTTAATAAAATTACAATAAAAAATTATAATTATGATTTAAAAAATTATTATTTATTAGATAAATATAATTATGTCTTAAGATATAGAATTAATAAATTTCAATATTATGATGTTGATAATTATATTTATTTATTAAATTATAATAATAGTAATATTACTTATAATTATGATAATCAAATATTTAATACCGCATTTATTAATGTTAAATATAAATTTATTAATTCAAATATTCAGAATATTATAGATGATAATTCTAATATTATTAAATATAATAATGATTATTTTTATTTTAATGAAATAAACAATAATTTTAAATTTTTAAATAATTATATTATTGATATTAAACATATTCAAAAAAAAAATTTTGTTCATATTAATAATGATATTATTAATTTTTCAAATTTAATTCCATATATATTTCCAAACAAATTTGAAGTTATTACTAATATATTATATAATACACAACAAAGTGATATTTTACCAAGATTAATTGATAAAAATATTACTTTTAAATTTGATGAATCAAATATGAATCAAATTAAAGGTTGTAATATAATAAATGATATAATAACAGATGATAATTATAAATATAATTTATTAGATAAATATAATTATTTAAATTATGATTATAGTTTTCAATTATCAAATATTACTTGTAATATATCAAGTTTTATTCATAATTATTTAATAATAGCTAATAATCGTGATAATCAACAAATTCAATATAAAATTAATAATGAATTAACTTTTTATTTAATTCATTCAAATTTATAATTTAATTTTATTATAATTTAATGGAAAAATTGGAACAGGTTGTTTAATTAAATTTGGAGCTTTGATTTTATTTGGAAATATAATACAAAAATAAGGTAACACTGGAAAAAGAATTTTATTTAACATTTATTTAATATATTAATAAAATTTTATATTCATTTTTTTCATAGATTTTAATATGATCATATTTTTATTGATAAATTATACTTCCGTGATCATTTGTTAATTTTTTTGTAAGTTTAACAGAATAAATATGATCATATTTTTATTGATAAATTATACTTCCGTGATCATTTGTTAAT
>Ga0257110_1000608_pt1 | contig 16915 bp, 16 predicted proteins | sample LP_taG_7_FD_190184 | JGI IMG/M metagenome (GOLD analysis project Ga0257110, IMG submission 190184) | Marine microbial communities from Northeast Subartic Pacific Ocean, Canada - LP_J_2015_P26_10m | ecosystem: Environmental > Aquatic > Marine > Oceanic | place: Canada: Northeast Subartic Pacific...
ATTTAAACTTTCAGCTGTTTCTTTTTGAGCAGCAATATATTTATTTGGATCTACTGTTCCTATTGATCGAAATGATTGACCATAAAGATCATATGAATATAAGTTTGTTAGTAAGAACAACAAAACTAGTTTAATATTTTTATTCATTTGTAATTTCATTCGCAACTTTGCTTGCCCATTTATAATCAGCTTTACCATTTGGCGCTCTTTTCACTGATTTAACAAATTTTATATCTTTTGGAAGTTTATAGCCTGATAAATGTTTCCTCGTCTCTTGAGTCAATGCCTCAGTTTCAATTTTTTTATTTGGTTCCAGAGAGACAACTGCTATTACTTTTTGACCGAATCTATCATCTTTTATTCCAACTACCAAACAGTCATAAACATTTTCATTTAACTTTATAGCTTCTTCAACTTCTTCTGGGTATATTTTTTCTCCAGCTGAATTAATGCAATTGCTTCCTCTGCCAAGTAATGTAATAGCTCCATCTAGATCGACTAGTGCATAATCCCCTGGAAAACTATATCTAATTCCATCAAATTCTCTAAACGTAGCTGCTGACTTTTCAGGATCTTTATAGTAACCAATCGGAACCATTCCACTAGTACCAATCATTCCTCTTTGCCCAGAACCAGGTTCAACTAATTTTCCATTATCACCAAGAACAATAACATTACTATTCATTTTAAATTTAGCAGTTGTGGATGGATTTGTTCTATCAGAAATAGATGATCCCATTCCGCCCTCACTAGAACCCATTGAATCAAAAAGCTTCATATCATGATGGCTCAATAAACCTTTTTTCACTTCAGCACTCCAGATTACTCCGCTGGAGATTACAATTTTGAGACTAGATATGTCATATAAATTTCTTTCATTCTTTGCTTTATTTAATTCATCTAAAATTGGTTTTGCAAAGGCATCACCAACTATAACCATGCTTGTAGCTTTTGTTGATTTGACTTGTTTAAGAAGTAACTTTGGATCGAGGCCAAGTTTAGGCAAAGTAATAATACAACCTCCAAGAACATGTGTTGTAAATCCGCCTAGAAACATTCCAGTTCCATGCATCAAGGGACATGCTATTAAGCATTTAATCATACTATTGTTTTTATTCATGTCTTGAATCATTGATGAGAGCTGCATAATGTTTTCTTTTTTTCTTACATCTGGAACTGTATACCCTTGTAATTTAAGAACTCCAAACATTGATATTACAAAATCTTCATGAGTGTACATAACACCTTTTGGCATCCCAGTAGTTCCACCTGTATAAATCATGTAAATGTTATCTTCTTTTCTTTTGATTCTTGGCATGGGTTTGTAAGTTCTTATTACACTGGAGTAATTAAATGCAAAACTTGCTAGACCTGATGAATCCTCTCCAACTTGTATCCATGTTTGAATTTTAGGTAAATCTTTTGCAATTTCATTTACCTGATCGGCATAACAACTTTGAAAAAAAACTGCTTCACAATCTGAGTTATCCAGTAAGTATTTAAGTTCCCCAGCCTGATACCTATAATTAACATTTACAGGAACACCCATAACTTTAAATATACCAAATTGGGCTTCTAAATATTCATTACAGTTATGAAGATATAAACCTACTTTAACGTTTTCTTTAATGCCTCTTTCATCTAAAAATGCAGCTAATTTTGAAGCTTCGATTTCGTATTCACGCCAAGTTTTTTCTTTGTTACCTGATATTACTGCAATATTATTAGGCACGGCGTCGGAAACATTTTCCCAAATTGTTGCAAAATGAAGTTCATGAGAATTCGCCATTTTTATTAATCAAATTATTTTTAAAGATTGATTCGCTATAATAACTTGAGTGATAGTAAAATAACCACTACAAAATCACTAGATATATTATGCAAGATATTTTTGAAGAAATTTTAGAAACTCATACAGCTCCAGGACAATTATACGAAACAAAAGATGTTGTAAATGAAGCTGGTATAACTTTTAAGGAATATGTTCATTTTCCAGATAGCTTAAGAGGTTTTTTAGACTTTGGATTGCTTCATGGAGAAAAAGATTGGTTAGTATTTGAAAATGAAAGATATTCATATAAAGAAGTCTTTGAAAAGAGTGCTCAGGTAGGAAACGCCTTAATAGATGCTGGAATTGAAAAAGGCGATAGGGTTGCAATATGTATGCAAAATAACCCTGAATTTGTTTTTGCATATTTAGGAATTATTGGAATAGGTGCAGTTTGCGTTCCCTTGAACTCATGGTGGGTTCCATCAGAGGTTATATATGGTTTAGAACATTCAGATGCAAAACTCCTCTTTGCAGACTCAAAAAGGCTTAAAGGACTTGAATCTTTGCCAACAATTCAGAAGGTTGTTACTTCTTATACTCCTGAGGATTCATTTGAATGCTTTAAAGATTTTATAGATGGAAAAGATAAGGCATTTCCTGATATTGAAATAGGTAGAAATGATAATGCTACTATTTATTACACATCCGGCTCTACCGGAAGACCAAAAGGTGTTCTTTCTTCACAAAAAGGCGTAATTGCTACTATGTTTAGTTGGGCTTGTTATTCATCTGTTATTGGAGAGGTGGCATCACGATCTGATCCTGACGCTACACCTTTAGTGAGTCCTGATTTAGCTATCCTTCATTGCGTTCCTTTATTTCACGTAACAGGAAGTCATGCTGGATTGTTGATGTCTATTTTAGCTGGTAGAAAAATCGTAATGATGAAAAAATGGGATGCAGGTGAAGCATTGAAACTCATACAAGATGAACAAATATCTGACATTACAGGAGTTCCTACGCAAACCTGGGAATTATTAAATCATCCTGCTAGAAATGATTACGATTTATCTTCTTTAAAAACTCTTGGGGGTGGCGGCGGACCAAGACCTTCAGAGCACGTAAAGCTACTTAATGAAGAATTTGAAGGACAGCCTGGTATTGGGTATGGTCTTTCAGAAACGAATGCTCTAGCAACTTTATGTAATGGTGATGAATATGTTAATCATCCAGCAACAGCAGGGAGAGTCGTTCCACCATTAACAGAAATAAGGATAATAGATGATAACTGGAATGATGTGAAAGACGGAGAGCTTGGAGAAATAGCAATTAAATCATTGGGTAATATGGTTTGTTACTGGAAAAATCCGGATGCTACTGCTGAATGCACTAATTCAGAAGGATGGTTTAAGAGTGGTGATTTAGGTAAATTTGAAGGCCCATACTTATATATAGTTGATAGAGTAAAAGACATGGTAATTAGAGGTGGAGAAAATATTGCATGTCCAGAAGTTGAAGCAGCAATATACGAGCACGCTCAAGTATTAGAAGCATGTGTTTTTGGTATTCCAGACGAGAGATTGGGAGAAGTTTTATGCGCAGCTATTTATTTAAGACAGGGTATTGAAATGACAGCAGAAGAAATCCAAGCCTTCTTATCGTCAAGATTAGCGGCATTTAAGATCCCTCTTGTTATAGAGTTCAGTAAAATTAATTTACCTTTGTTGGCATCTGGCAAATTCGACAAACCTCAATTAAGAAAACTATTTGAACAAGCTAGGTAAAATATAGTATAAATGTTTGGACTAATTAAAATTAATTATCATGCCAAGTAAAATTCTTGTAATCGAAGACGAACCAGATATTCGTAAAACACTTGAATATAATCTTTCGAGAGAGGGTTATGATGTTGCCGTTTGTGGAACATTACAAGAAGCTAATAAATTATTAGAACCTTCTTTATCCTTATTAGTTTTAGATCTAATGCTTCCAGATGGATCAGGACTAGATTTATGCCGAGAAATAAAGAAAAACTCTCTACTTAGTAGTATCCCTATAATAATTCTAACAGCTAAAGATGATGAGGTTGATAGAGTTGTTGGATTTGAATTGGGAGCTGATGATTATGTAACTAAACCTTTCAGTGTAAGAGAGCTTATTTTAAGGATCAAAGCAGTTTTAAAACGAGGCGAGGTCAACAAACCAGAATTAGTTGAAGTTGAAAGACAATTTGGAGATTTATCCATTGATGTTGATTCACATGAAGTTCATGTTAATGGTGAGCTTGTTGTATTAACGGCACTTGAATTTAAACTACTTAAACAACTTGTTGATAGAAGAGGAAGAGTGCAATCAAGAGATCAGCTTCTTTCGGATGTTTGGGGTTATAGTTCAGAAGTTACTACAAGAACAGTCGACACTCATATTAAAAGACTTAGAGAAAAGCTTGGGCCGATGGGCAAATACGTCCAGACCATAAGAGGTATAGGCTATAAATTTTCAAGAACACCGGAATAGATAAATGGGAATTAGGTCCCGAATATTTTTTATAGTTTTTTCTTTACTAGCTATAAGCATTTCAGTTGCATATGTAGTTTCAGAAAGAGATTTATCTAGAAATTTTAAATTCCAACTAGTTAATGAACTTGAAAAACAAGCAAACCTTTTAGTATCTACTTTAGATAATTTAAATAAATTTTCGAATATAAGCGATGCAGACGATGCAGCTAATACTTTAGGAAAAGCTGCTAATTCAAGAGTTACATTTATAAGAAATGATGGAGTTGTCATAGGCGACTCAGATTTAGATATCAAGGAAATACAATTAATTGACAATCATATTTTAAGAGAAGAGGTGATGGAAGCCTTAGAAAATGGAACTGGATGGTCTTCAAGGTACAGCAGTACTCTTGAGAAAGATCTTTTGTATTTTGCGATTCAGGATAATCAGGATCAAACTCCAAATATCATAAGAATAGCTGTTCCGATTTCTTACTTAGAAAGTGCAACAGACAGTCTCGGTTTGTCTTTAATATTATTGTTTGTGGTTACATTTATTGTCTCCATAATTGCAAGTGGAGTGGCGGTCAATTTCTTATATTCCAATATTCAAGAACTTTCTGACGTTGCTGCAAACATAGCAGAAGGAGACTACAAAAAAGGAAATATTAAAGCATTGCCAACTCAAAGGGTTGATGAATTTGGTAATGTTGCTAGGTCAATATCTCAAATCACAGAAGATTTAAAGAGCCAAATAAAATTGATTGCTAAACAAAGAGATCAATTTGGACTTGTATTGGATGATCTAGGTGAGGGCATATTGGTAACTGATACCAAGGGTGAGGTAGTTTTTTCAAATGAACAATTAGCAATTATCTTAAATCTCAATGAGTTAACTAATAAAAAAATAAAGGAACTAGATATTCCTGCTCTCAATTATCTTTTTAAAAGAGTTGAGAATAAGAAAAGAGCAGATATTGAATTTGAAATTGAATTGTCAGATAAATCTACAAAATGGGTTCTTGGATCTATGAATCAATCAAAAACTACTGGTGAATACATCCTTGTAGTCCATGACATTACTCAACTTAGACAACTTAATTCTATGAGAAGAGATTTTATTTCTAATCTTTCGCACGAACTGAGAACTCCTGTAAGCGTAATAAGAGCTAATTCTGAAACTTTATTAGATGGTGCTCTTGAGAGCAAAAAAGATGCAAAAGTATTTGCAAAAGCTATATTACATAATTCCGAAAGATTATCAGACATGGTTACTGATTTAATTGATTTATCAAGAATCGAATATGGAGACCTTAAGTTAAATATAAACAAAGTAGATCTAAAAACTTTTATTGATGAATTTACTCTATCAATTAAAAGCTTAACTAAGAAAAAAGATATTGAAATTATTAATAAATCAAATCATGAAGAGTTTGTAAAGGCAGACCTTCAAGCATTAGAAAGAATAATGAACAACCTTGTTGATAATGCACTGAAATACTCTGAAAAAGGCTCTTCAATAGTAATATCTACAATAAAGGAAAATCAGCATATTAAGATAATGGTTTCTGATAATGGTATAGGTATATCTGATGAAGATAAGAATCATATTTTTGATAGATTTTACAGAACAGCTTCTGCAAGAGCCTCTGATAAGCAGGGCAGTGGATTAGGTCTTGCAATTGTTAAAAATCTTACAAATAGCTTAAATGGTGAAGTTGGCGTCGATTCTAAGGATCCTAATGGATCAATTTTTTGGTTTACATTGCCCATTAGTTAGATAATTCTCTTTACTTTTTGTAGTTTAACACTTATTCTGTCACACAAATGACACATTTATGACACATGTGTCTTTACAACAAATAGGGAAAAGAAGATGATTAAATCAATGTGGAAAAATTTCCATTCCTTTATGAAGGCTGGAAGGCTCAATAAAGTAATAAAAATATCTGGCCTAAAGTAAATAGTTAAACCATAACAATTTACATAAAAATGCCCGTTTAAATTACGGTTATGACATTAAAATGAGCTACACTCATAGGTCGCTTTAATATGTTAAATTTTAAAAAAATAAAAAAAATTCTATTGATGACTATTTATATCATAGCCATCTTGTTATTTTTATTACTGCTGAATAATTTTTTTAAGAGCCCTGACATAAAATCTATAGAATTTAAAAGCTTAAATAATATTAAAACAGTCGAAGCTTTAGTTGAAAATACTGACTCTGAACAAGTTGTATCCTCTGAATTTGACTATGAATTAGTTGGTTATAGAGCTGGAAAAATAGATGCATCAGTTATTGTTAAAAAAGGAAATCAAGAGTTTGTGGTTGCAATTGGTAATATGCTTGAAGGCCAATATGAGCTTATTGAAGTTAACCAAGATGAAATAACGTTTCGCAATGGTAAAAATTTATATAAACTTGACAACCTTGTAGGTAAAAAGTATGAAAAATAAATTTAATAGCCTTATATCATTATTGATATTACTTTCGATAAGCAATCTTTCAGCTCAAGATTCTTTTATTTTAAATTATGAAAATGTTGATATTAAAAAAGTAACTCAAGATATTGCGCAATTTTCTAAAAAGACAATCATTTTAGATCCTAGAGTAAAAGGAAAAATAACAATCTACTCAAATGCAAACCTGGACAGAGATCAGGTTTGGAATGTTTATCTTCGAACTATTCAGGTTAATGGATTTAGCATAATTTCTGAAAATGGCTTTGTTAGAGTTGTTCCAGAAAACGAAGCAACTAGGGATAATAGTGATAGATCAGGAGCTTCAGGTGATTTTGAGACTCTTATCATCCCATTAAAAAATAGAGCAACTGATGAAATATTGCCAATGATTAAGCCAATAACTGGAAGACAATCCCATCTTTCAAATATAGCATCTATTAATTCCATTTTATTAGTAGATAGATCAAGCAATGTAAAAAGAATAAAAGATTTACTTAATGATCTTGATAAAAATAATACTGCAAAAATATCGATATTATCCCTTGAAAATTTATCTTCGATAGAAGCAGTTAGAATATTAGAAAAACTTAAAACTCAGAATAATCCTACTATCAATAAATTTGTTGCCATACCTTTCAGCCCAACAAACTCAGTAATAATTTCAGCTAATGACTTTATTACTCAGAATATTTCTAATACTTTAAAAGCTTTAGATGCTGGCGTTACTTCTGATGATTCTGTTGATGTAATATATTTAAAATATGCAAAAGCTTCGGATATAGATTCTATTCTTAATTCATTATCTGGAAGCTTTATTGCAGATGCTGATGGTAAAAAGACAGTAATAACTAGCCATGAAAAAACTAACTCCTTAATCGTCTCATCTGCAGAAGCAAATATGGTAACGATAAGAAATGTTATTTCTAAATTAGATATTAGAAGAGCTCAGGTATTGGTTGAAGCTATAATTGTTGAATTGTCTGAAACAGCAGCTAAAAATTTAGGTGTTGAAACCATTTATTCTGGCAGTGATAAAAATAGTGTTCCTGTCGGTATAACCAAATTTAATGGAGCAGGGCCAGATCTTGTTGCTATTGCTGGAAGTGCTGCAGATGGAACCAACGTCACTCTGTCTACTACTGCTTTATCATCCTTATTAAATACTCAAGGTTTAGTTGCAGCTTTTGGTGACATAACACCAGGCAGTGACAATTTTGCTGGCTTAATAAACGCTATCGCTCAAGATACTAATTCTAATATTCTTTCTACCCCTTCCATTTTAGCTATGGATAATGAGTCAGCCAGTTTAATTATTGGACAAGAAATTCCAATAACTACTGGTGAAAGCTTAGGATCAAGTAATGCGAATCCCTTCAGAACAACATCTAGGCAAGAAGTTGGTATTAAACTTGAGATTACTCCTCAAATCAACGAGGGGAGCTCGGTAATCCTTAACATCAAGCAAGAAGTATCTGGAGTTGCTGGCGTAATAACAAGTGGCATAGATTTAATAACTAATAAGCGTGTGATTGAAACAACGGTACTAGTAGATAATCAACAAATAATTGTTCTTGGCGGCCTAATTGATGAAGATACACAAGAGACAATATCAAAAGTACCGGTTCTTGGGTCAATACCAATTATTGGTAAATTATTTCAATCCTCATCATCTACTGTTGTTCAAAGGAATCTTATGGTTTTCCTGAAACCAACAATTTTAATTGACTCTGCAACCTCTCAAGAACTATCTAGTGAGAAGTACAACTATATTAAAGCTCGACAAATACTAACTGGTAAAAAAACAGAATTAATTGATTTAACTGAATCTAATAACTAAAAATTTATATGAATGAAGAAACAAATCTCATTAATGTTTCAGACATTCTTCCATACGATTTTGTTAGAGAAAATGAGGTAATAGCATCTCACTCAGAAGATGGATATGAATTAATTTCATCTAAAAAGCTCACTCCAGCTTTGTATCATGAAATAAAACGCTATATTAAGTCTGATTTTGTATTTAGCTTATGTGAGTCTTCTGAATTCAATGATTTATTAACAAATAGCTTCTCTATTAATAATACTAACTCTGATATTTCTGAAGAATTAACCGATGAGTTTGATTTGCAATCATTTGCTGGAAGTATCTCTGCTACAGAAGATCTTTTAAGCGGAACCAACGATACTCCAATAATAAAACTAATCAATGGGATAATTAGTCAGGCAGTCAAAAGTAGGGCATCGGACATTCACTTTGAACCTTATGAAGATCATTTAGTAGTTAGATTTAGAGTTGATGGAATATTGAATGAAATCCTTAGGCAGGATAGTAAGATTAGTTCTGTATTAATTTCGAGAATAAAAATTATTTCAGGCTTGGATATTTCTGAAAGGAGACTTCCACAAGATGGAAGAGTCTCATTATCACTTGGAGATAAAAATATAGATGTTAGAGTTTCAACATTACCTTCATCATATGGTGAAAGGATAGTTTTACGTCTTTTAGATAAACAAGCTGCTCAAATAAACATAACTGAATTAGGACTACCGCAAAAAATCTTATCTAACTATAAATCTTCTTTAAAAAATTCTGAGGGAATAATTTTGTTTACTGGTCCAACTGGTTCAGGAAAAACAACAACTTTGTATTCTGGATTGAGATATTTAAGTGACTCTTCGCAAAATATACTTACAGTTGAAGACCCAATTGAATACACTCTTCATGGAATAGGCCAAACACAAGTTAATACTAAGACGGGCTATACCTTTGCTAAGGGCTTAAGAGCAATCTTAAGACAAGATCCTGATGTAGTTATGATCGGAGAGATGAGAGATGTTGAAACAGCTCAAATAGGGATTCAGGCAAGTCTTACTGGTCACCTTGTTCTATCTACTGTTCATACAAATAGTGCAATAGCAGCAATAACCAGGCTTAGAGATATGGGTATAGAATCTTTTCTGCTAGCCTCCAGCTTAAGAACAATAATTTCACAGAGGCTTGTAAGAAGATTATGTCTGAAATGTAAGGTTGAACAGGAAGCATCAAATAACGATATCGATTTATTTAAACTAGATTCAAAACAAAAGGTATTTGTTGCAAAGGGTTGTGCTGATTGTTCAAATACCGGATATCAAGGCAGGATAGCTATTGCAGAATGCATACAAGTTGATCAAAAATTAAAAGAAATGATACACACCAACTCGTCAGAGAATACTATCTCTGAATATGTATTTAAAGATAACCAATCTATTGAACAAGCTTCAACAGATCTTATTAAAAATGGCACCACGTCATGCGATGAATTTATTAGAATAAATAATTTACAAGAAGATGCCGGCTTATAGTTACTCAGCACTTGATCAAAATGGCTTAAAGAAAAAAGGTGTTTTAAGTGCTCAATCAGAACGAGAAGCAAGAAGGTTTGTTAAAGAACTAAATCTTACTCCAATAGCAGTTCAAGAAACCAAGGGCAGCCTATCCAAAATATCAAAAGTTAAAAATAAAGATATTGTGATCATGACAAGGCAGCTTGCAACCTTATTAGAAGCAAATACTCCAATAATAGAAGCATTAAAAATAACCGCAGATCAGTGCAGTAATAAAAATTTAGTGCATATTCTTTTTAATGTAAGAGAAGATATTATTCAAGGTAAAAGACTAGGCTCATCAATGAAAAAATATCCAGGTGTCTTTAGCGATACATATACTTCATTGGTTACAGCTGGAGATTCTTCAGGTAACTTAGATGTAATTTTTGATAGACTTGCAGACTATTTGGAAGAAAGTGCCTCCATAAAACAGAAAGTTATATCAGCTTTAACATACCCATTTATATTAATAGGGTTTTCTATTATTGTAATTATTTCACTTCTTGCTTTTGTTTTGCCTCAAGTTGTAGGGCAATTTATAAAAGCAGGAGCTGAACTTCCATTTATAACAAAAGCCTTGTTAGGAATATCAAATAATATAAGTATCATTCTTATTGTTATAACTCTTGTTATATTTCTTGTTTCATATGCATATAAGCAATATACGAAAATACCAAAAAATCTGATCAATGCTCATAGAAAAATTTTATATCTACCTATAATTGGAAACTTTATCTTAATTTCAGAAATAGAAAAATTTTCTAGTACTATGGCTCTTCTCTTGGAATCTGGATCAAATCTAGATATTGCACTGGATGAATCTTCAAAGATTTTTAATAATAAATATCTGTCCATGCTTATATTCACTGCAAAAAAAGATGTAGTTGAAGGAAAAGATTTTGTTATGTCCTTGAAACATACAAATGTTTTTCCTGATATATTTATTCAGCTTATTTCAAGTGGCTATAAATCAGGAAATTTAATAAAAATGTTTAGTAAAGTATCCCATTTCATGAAAAGTGAAATAGAATCTAAACGCTCTATTTTTCTTTCATTGCTTGAGCCCTTAGTTATTATTTTAATGGGTGGTTTTATTATGCTTATCGTTCTAGCTATACTTATACCTATAATGCAAATGAATACATTATCTTTAGGATAGATTATGAAGAATAAAAAGAAAGGTTTTACTCTTATAGAGTTAATGGCAGTTTTAGTAATTTTAGGAATATTAGCTACGATTGTAGTTGTTAACGTTTCACCTGTTTTTCAAAGAGCAAATCTAGAGAAAATAAAAGCTGACATGGCTCAAACAGGTAAAGCCTTAGAAATATATAAGTTTAATGAATTAAGTTATCCTAAGACGTCTCAAGGACTTGATGCTCTCATAACTCCGCATTCAGAACTTAAAAATCCTTTTTTATTTCCAGAAGATGGCTATATATCTGCTTTACCTCTTGATCCTTGGGGAAGAGAATATATTTATGAAAATCCCCCTAGAAGATCAAAGAAGTATGATTTGTATACACTTGGAGCAGATGGTTTAGAAGGTGGCTCAGGCGAGGATTCTGATATTGGAAATTGGATGCAATAATTCCTCAAAAGGATTTACTTTAATTGAAATACTAGTTGTTCTTATTGTTATAAGTTTGGCTACCTCTTTGATGGTAATAAACTTCAGCTCAGTAGCATCAATTCAGAATCAAAACACCTCACTCAATCAGACATTTAATTATCTAAGTGAGGAAAGTATTGTGACAGGAAAAATAATTGGATGGGTTGCAAATAAAAATATAGATAATGCTTATACTTTAACGAATGATTATGAATTAAAAGATCCAATAGAAGGACACATATCTCATTGGAAGAAATTACAAGGAAATAGGAAAACTTTTAAATCATTTGATGGTTCTATTAATGAAATTGATGATGATTATAATGAACCTCTTTTAATTTTTTATCCTTCAGGTGAAAACTCTGGAGGAATTTTATACATTTATTTTAATGACTATACGCAAGAACTTATTGTGGGTAAAAATGGAAAAATCCAATCAAATATTCTTAATGACTAATAAAAAAGGATTCAGTCTTATTGAGGTTGTTGTTGCCCTAGTTATCCTAAGCACCTCTGTACTGACTATTTACAATCTTATTTTATCTACGAGTGGCTCTATTTATAAACTTGAGGATCATTATTTAGCAAAGGAAGTTGCAAATAATAGAATTGCTTTAATTCACACAATAGAAAAGCCAAATATATCCTCTATTCGAAAAGGAACTTCGCTAATGGGCGGCAAAGAATGGTCTTGGGAGGAAATTTATACTAGTGGGGCAAGTGAAGAGTTTTTGCAATATGAGATTCGAGTAAAGCAATATAATGCTAACGAATATGCTTATAAAATAAACGGTTATATATTAAATGATTAATAAAGGATTCACTATAATCGAGGTTTTGGTTTCACTTGTAATACTTGCATTAATAGCTGTCATTTCTTCAAATATCTTACAATCTTCATTGGATACTAAAGAGATTTCATCTATTCAGCTTAACAACATTAAAGAATTAAACTTATCTTCAAGCATATTGAGAAGAGATATTAGACAGATAGTAAATATTCCATCCAGAGATTTCTATGGCAATCAATCCAACGGTAGTTTTATAGCTAATCAAAATTCCAAGACCATACAATTTACCTCTACTATAAAGTCATTATCAAATGATGTTTCTCCAATAAAAAGAGTCATGTATATTTTTAAAGATAATAATTTAGTTAGAAGACAATATTTTTCATCTAACCCTTATGATCAAAATGAATATATAGAAACAATTGCGATAAAAAATATTACTGAACTAGATTTTTTCTTTATGTACAAGAATGCATGGAGAAATCAATGGCCTTTGGATGATCCAAACACAAAGAGCAAGATACCAGTTTTAATAAAAATGGAATTTACAATTAATGGCAAAAATTATACTTGGTTAATAGAGCCCAATATATCTTATGAATTCTAATACTAAAGGAGTTGTATTAATTTCAGTTTTGCTTGTTGTACTTCTTCTGTCATCAGTGGCTGTTTTGATGGGTAATAACTACTTAATATCCCTAAAAAGAGCGGCATATCTTGAATTTCAAACTACCTCTTTAAATATATTTAGGAATATAGAGTCCTTGGCTTTAAAAAAAATCAATTTAGAGCTTAAATTCAACTCCGTCTCTATAAATAAACAAAATCCTTTACTAACAAATCATCTTATTTTTGAAACAGAGAAGGGTCAGATAATTGGAAAAATATCGGATGCATCAGGTTGTTTTAATATAAATGCTCTAGTTTTAAAAACAAAAGATAATTATGTTGAAAACAAAAAAGCATCAGCTTCGTTTAGAAAGTTTATGTCATTAAAAGAAGTGGATAATAATTTAGTTGAAGAAATGATAGATCAGGTGATTGATTGGATTGACTTAGATTCTAACCCTAGGGCTTATGGACTTGAAGATTATTTTTATTCTGGACCATTAAACAATCCAAAGGAATATTCTGGTCAAAGATTATTTGTTTCAATAAACGAATTAAAAGGTCTTCCATCTTTTAGAAGAGTAAATTGGAAAATTTTTAGAAATAATTTTTGCGCACTTCAAGAAAACAATGAGTTTTCAATCAACATCAATACTCTTGAAATTAAAGATGCATATTTATTAAGCTCACTTTTTCCAAACTTACCATTAAATGATGCAGAGTATATTATTACTTATTTACCTAAAGAGGGCGTAAATAACCTCTCAAGCCTGTCAAAATTATTTCCATCTATGGATTTTAAATCTCCAAACGGAATTTTAAATTTCTCTACAAAATACTTTAATTTATCTTCGAAAATAACATTTGAAGAATTTTCATCGGAATCTATTACCAGCATTTATTATGGAAATAATAACAATAGCTATATTATTTCAAGAATTTATAATGGAATTTAAATGAAAACATTTTTATTACATCCAGACAATGAGTCCTTAACGACTATGAATCTTTATTCTTCACTTGAAGATCAAGAAATTCAAAAGAGTATTACAGATTTAAATGAAATTGGAATGGTTGATGAGAGTGATATATTAATTTATTTAATTCCATCTTCATTAATAAGCTCATATGAGTTTATTCAGAATAAGGATCTTTCGAATCAAATTAATCTAGCAAATTTTACTTCTGATACAGAGACTTCGATGGCTAGTCAGGTCTCTGATAACAAATTTATCTTCCATAATGATAATGGTTATGTAATAGAAGAAAATCTATTAAATAAAATAAATAGATTTTTGAGTCCATTTATTGGGAAAGTTTATATTATTCCTTCACATTTTATCAATCATATAGAAAATGAAGACACAATCACAACTTTTGATAATACGCATATATTCTCATATAAAAATGGAACTGGTTTTAGCACCAATGAAGCATCATTAAGACAATATATCGATATTATATTGAATGACAGGCCAGACTTTAATCCTATAATATTTAGTTCAAACAGTTTTTTAAAAAGTATTTTTCCAAAATCTGATGTGAAATCTTTTTCTTTAATAGATTTTTTTAATAAAGATTTTAATAAAATGCTTAATTTATTTAAATTTGAATTCTCTTTTAATTTAGTAAAAGAAAAACTAAATTTTACAAAGGTACAACTTGCCTTATCTCTTATTTCTATCTTAGTAATTTTATTAACCCCAAACATACTAATTTATAAAAATAATTTAAATGCAAATACTTATAAAGATGCTACTTTTGAATTATTTCAATCAATAAATAAAGATATTAAAAGAGTTGTAACTCCAAGAACTCAAATTGATCAAATCGTTGAGCAAATTCCAGTCAATTTAAGTGATTCAGTATCTATACCAAAAGTTGATTTCCTGGATAAATTAGGAAAACAATATGTTAAAAATATATCCATTAATATACTTGAGTCTAAATCTGAAATCTCATTAGAAAAGATGCCGGCGATCCAGTTCAAAGCTATGAAGTTAATGTCAGAAAATTTTAATATAGTTTTTCTTAATGAAGATATTTCTGAGAATGATGGTTTTATTTCAGGAAATATAGAGGTTCGTCTTTCTAATGATTAACTTATTTAAAAACCTTCAAGCTAGAGAAATTAAATTAATTGTAATTGCTTTTGTCCTTTTATTAATTTTAGCAATTAGTTTTGGTATTTCTAATTTATATTCAACATACAATTTCTCACTAAAAAATGTATCTAAAGCAAAATCTGATTATGAATATGTTTATAAAAGAGCTCAATTACTAAACGAACCTATACTTTCAAAGACCATTACTGAATCAAGGTTAGCATTCATTATTAAAGCGAACAGTCGGCTTAATAAGGACATCACAAATGTGATTTTGTCCCAAAAAGGGACAGATACAAATCTATCTTTTACAGCTACTAATCTCAAATCATCAATAATTTTTATTGAGAAGGTTAACGATGCTTCATCCCTTAGCCCTAAGAATATAAATTATAAATTAAATGACCAATCCATAAGAGCTTCAGTTAACTTTAATTAATCTTTATAAATCGATATCTTTTTTGAATATAACTCGTGAAAGGTTTTAACTGCTATTGAATCGGAAACACCCCATTTTGTAGATTTAATTTTTGAAATTTTGAGTTCGTTGATTATCTTTTCATAGATATCAAGTGCATAATTAATCACATCAGCTCTGTCTGATCCTAAATTATAGTATGAGATTTTTTCTTCTATACTCATAGCTTTAAGGTTCGAGGCTCGTGTAATAAATTTTTTAGAATTCATACTTTTTAAATTATTTAAATTTAAGAAAGATTTAATGCTTCCACCTAGTCCAATTAATGTTTCGACATTCGATTGTTTTTTTAACCACTTATTAAGCCTTTTCCACTCATCTGCATCATCTTTACCTAACATAGATCTAACAGCTCCAAGTTGAAATGATTGGATTATATGATCGCCATCTTTATGTATATAAATTTCTGTGCTTCCTCCGCCAACATCTACAAACACTTTGTTAGAGCTTGACTGAGCCTTTGGATGAAAATGTATTAACTTAGCTTCTTCAAGACCAGAAATGATTCTTATAGGATGCTCAATTTTATTCTCGACATATCTTCTAGCTTCTTCAGAATTAGTAGTTTCTCTAAATGCACTTGTCGCTACAATCTCATACATTTTTATATTATCTTTTTTGAAGTTTTTTTGATACTTTTTTAAAGTCTTAACAAGTTCTTTTAATTTATTATCTGATAACTTTCCGCTATTAAAAACCTCAGCACCAAGTCTAATAGGGGATCTAATACCTTCAATAAATTCTATAGAGGTTGGACTCGTATCAAATACTTTTGATTTAATAGCGTTTGTTCCTATATCTATTGATGCTATTTTCATTATGTGTCGTCACTATATTTAGTAATTATCATGAACTGTTCATACGTCATATTTTCAAATTTAACACCTTCAATAGTTGCAGAATAATTAGACAAACCCTTAGACCAGACAGCTGGCTTTAGAATTTTCTTATTTTCATAATCTGTCTTAATAAGTAAATATCTTAGAGCCGTTAATCTTCCAATCATCTTATTATTAGAATTTATTGATACCCAAGGAGATACATCAGTTGCAGTCTTACTATACATTTGCTCTTTGTAAAGAGTAAAAGCATCCCATTTAGTTACGATTTTTTCATCATTTTTTGAAAGTTTCCAATACTTAAGCTGTGAATTTTTTCTAGCATTCATTCTTCTTTCTTGTTGATCTTTTGATAAAGAGAAATAAAACTTCGTTA
>Ga0257110_1000609_pt1 | contig 16915 bp, 10 predicted proteins | sample LP_taG_7_FD_190184 | JGI IMG/M metagenome (GOLD analysis project Ga0257110, IMG submission 190184) | Marine microbial communities from Northeast Subartic Pacific Ocean, Canada - LP_J_2015_P26_10m | ecosystem: Environmental > Aquatic > Marine > Oceanic | place: Canada: Northeast Subartic Pacific...
GCCTTCAGCGTCCGCACCTGGTCGCTCAACGCCTCAGCCTCGTTCTCTTCACCCGCGCGCTTCAGTCGCCGCATGAGCTTCGCCGCGAGTTCGCTGTCGGGGCCGTCGGCGATTGACTTTTTAGCCGCGGCGGCGGCTCGCACTCGCACGCGCTCTGGGGACGTCACCTGCGACTGCATTCGCCAGTGCAGCGGCGAGTGCGGCGCCGGTGTCGCGTTCGCGGTCACCGGCGGGGCCCTCGTGCCGTCGTTCTCGTCGTTTTCATCGTCGTCCGAAGAACACCACCCCGAGGAGTTCTTGGACTTGGCGATTGGACGGACTCTGAGTCCCGGCGTCTCCGTCGAATTAGATACTTTTTCTTTGTCCTTTTCCTCCGTCGGCGGCGTGGTCGGCCCATCCGGCGTCGAAGCATCTTCCGATTCGTCTTGGCGAAGAAATGTTTTGATCGTCGGCGTCGGCGTCCTCGCAGTGCTTGGCGTCCTCGCGAGCTTGGCCGCCTCCGCCTCCACCCTCGCTCGCTCCGCCTCCTCCTCCGCCTTGGCGTACAGCACCTCGTTGTCCTCCTCGAGCATCTCCTTTTCCCTGCGAACCTGCGCCAGGTTGGCGGATAGCTCAGCCTGCCGCGACAGGAGCGCCTCCACCTCCCGCGCCAAACTCTCCCGATCCGCGTACGTCTGCTCCTCCTTCTCGTAGAGCTCCGCTTTCAGCGCGGCAACCTCGCGTTGCATCCGCGATCGTTCATCGCGAAGCGTCTCCATGTGCCGCTGGAGCTCCTCGGACCGTCGTTGCAGCGCGTGCAGCTCGCGTTCACGCGCGGGGGTCATCGAGGAGCTCATCGGGGACGAGGAGGCCGCCATCGGCGAGCTCATCGTCGGTTGCAACGCCGGCGACGCCGTTCGACTGGGCGATGAATGAACGTCGATTGAGTTCTGACCACTTTCCTCGTCTCCCTCGATGACGTTGCGAAGCGCGGTGTTCACCAGACGGTGCACCTCGTGCTCCCGCCTCGCGTCCGCCTCGAGCTTCCCGAGCCGCTCGCGCACCGCGTCGGCCTCAGCCTTGGCGGCCGCGACCTCCGCCTCGCGCGCCGCGTCGAGCTCGAGTTGCTGCGCCAGGAAATCCTCGACGACTGTATCAGCCGCGTCCTTCATCGCTCTGTCGTACGCGGCGTCCACCTCGTCCGCCTGTTCATCCACCTGCGTGTGGAGCATCTCCACCTCGTCGCTGAGGTGCTGGTTCTCGCGCTCGAGTTCTTTGAGTCGTGCCTGGAGCATGACTTTTTCGGTGAAGAGGTGTTGGACCTGCTTGGTGAGTTGTTCGTCTTCGTTGCGGCGGTTCGCGGCGGATGGCGATCGGAGCGCCGAGACGTCGCGCTCGACGGAGACGACGGCGAGCTTGCGGAGCTCGGTTTTCGCGCGGTACTCCTTGGCCACCTCGCTCTTCTCCACGCTGAGCACACCGATGAGTGGGGCATCCTGCGTGTACGGGGGACGGGGACGGGGACGGGGTCAGGGTCTTTATCGCGATTGTCGCAGTCGTTGGCGCGAAAACGACGTTGGTGCGGGGGGGAGGATGGGGGCGCACCTGCGGCAGGATCTCCAGCTTCATCACCTCGCAGCACCGCCTGAACACTTCTTTGTTATCGTCGAAGTCGCACAGGATGTTCTGCCTGTACTTGGTGTGCAGCTCCAGCGCGTTGTACGGTGTCTTGGCGGTGGGCACGCGCAGCACTTGGATCTGGTCCCTGGGCATGACGAACTGGTACGCGGTGCCGAAGAGCCCGGTGGCGGCGACGAAGCGCGCGCGCTTGGCGTCGACGTCCAGCGTGCCCAGCAGGTTGACGCCGTCGCCGCTGGACATGACGTAGCTGCAGTTCCAGCTGTTCGGGCCCTTGGGCTTGGGCCTGGTCGGCGACATAGGGGGCGTGGCCATGGTGTCGCGGATACACACTCAGATTCAACGAAGCGGAAAGTTCAACACCTCCCGCGTTCGCGCACAGCTGTGTCCTCTCTCCGACGCGAGCCCGAGCCGGGTCCCGCGTCGCCCTTCGTTCGGTCGCGTTCGCGTCCGAAGGTCTGGGGCGTCGCCGCGTGGATCCGCGCGGCGGTGGGTGCCCCACGGCAGGGCGGCAAACGGCGCCTTTACAGCACATCGTAGACGCTAAAAGCCAGAGCTCACCGCGAGAAAAGAAAGCTGTCGTCTGCAAAACAAACGGCTCGACTAGCACTTTTTAGTCTCCCCGAAACAGGGTTTATTAAATCGTCAGCCGGCGGTCAATCATGAAAGCCCATACGATGTCATCAATTTTTAATCAATTTAATCATCAAGGTTATTTCTAAGCTGGACGGCATCCTGACGAATGTTTCATTGTCGGCGGGGCGAGAGAGGAGGCATGAGCGCCCCGACCCCCCCGCCCGTGGTGGCGGCGGTGGCGTCCAAGATGGAGGTGGACGACGCGCCGTTATCCACCGAGGCTAAGGACCGCATGAAGGCCGTGGGCATCACCCACCTCACGCCCGTGCAGGAGCGCACGATACGCGCGGTGGTGGTCGATCAATTAGACGTACTGGTGCGGGCGCCGACGGGATCGGGCAAGACCCTCGCGTACCTCCTCCCCATCGCGCACGCGCTCGCGAGGCTCCCTCCGGCGGACCTCAGCACCCCCGGGCGCCCCAACGCCATCGTCTTCCTACCCACCAGGGAGCTCGCCGCGCAGGTGCACGAACACGCCGAACGGCACGTCGCCGCCGCGGGTTTCCCATGCGCGCTCGTCGTCGGCGGCGCCGACGAAAAGTCGCAGCTCGCCGCCGTTCGCGCGAACGCGCGGTGCGTCATCGGAACCCCGGGCCGCATCAAGGAGTTCGTCGACCGCGGCGTCATCAAGACCGACGGCGTCATCGCGCAGGTCCTGGACGAAGCCGACCGGCTCCTCGACGGAGGGTTCGAACGCGACGTGGAATCAGTAATGACGCCGCCGGGGGGCGCCGCGAGGACCATGTGCCTGAGCGCCACGATGCCCCAATCACTCGCGCGGTTCCTCCAGCGGCAGCTCCCGCCCGACCACGCAGTCATCGACATGTTCGGGAAAGGCGGCGGGAACGTCGGGGGATCCGTGGAGCATCTCGCGGTGACGACGCGGCCGATTGATTTAGTCGGCGTGGTGCTGGATGCGATCGACGCGTACGCCGGCGGCGGCCAATCACATCGCGGGGATATCGACGATGGCCAATCACAGCGCGCCACGGGGCAGACGATCGTGTTCGTGGAGACCAAGGCGTTCGCGGAACAGCTGTCGGGCACGCTCGCGATTGCGTACGAGGTACGAGGCACGCTCGGGCGACTCGGTCATTTTGGTTATTTTTCATCGACCCGCCCCGATCCTTTCGTCATTCTTTTCACCCGCGGGAAGTCGCACCTCTCCGGACGCGCCCGCCGCCGGTCGATGATTACATCCAGATCGTCCTGACCATAACATGTGGGCTAACGAAATAGACTACAATTCTATTAGACCCGCGGCGGTGCGCCCCGGCTTGAAGGTTTTTCCCCGAAACGGCGTTTCTCCTCACCAAATGTCCAGATGAATGTGTTACAATTCTTACCTACATTCCCTGAGGTTTGACGCTGATTAAAACTGACACGTTGTACATGATGGATCGGCGGGGAGACCGTTTCGCGCCCGTGCTTTTCCCCGACCCGGCCTTCCCGCCCGAACGCTCGTCCTGTGTGGTTTCAAGCGATGATGATCAACCCTTTTTTATCACATGTTAGACTTTCGAGTCCTTTTAGACGGGGACGATGCAAAGACAAAAGTTTCCTGAGCGCCACACAGGGCTGGTTTTTGGTTTTCCGCGGCGGGTCATCGACGCCGACTCGTTCATCCACGGTTTCTTTCCATCCTCCACGGATTTTTTATTTCACGAGGTCAACGAGTTGACCGCCGAATTGAATTTGCTCCCATCCATTGTGACAGGAGCGACTGGACGCAGATGGCGAGAACCAAAGCGCGGTTCGGCGCAGAACCGTCACCTCGCTTCACGGCGACCTCCCCCAGATGGCCAGGGACGCCGCCATCGCGTCCCTCCGCGCGGGTGAGTGCGACGTCCTCGTCGCCACCGACGTCGCCGCCCGCGGGCTGGACCTTCCGGGCGTTGAGCTCGTGATACACGCGGATTTACCCAGGAGCGCCGGTGCGTTTCTTTTTATTTTGATACGGGCAATTAGAATGACGTAAGTGTGTTTTGTTGTTTTGTTTACAGACGCGTACGTGCATCGAGCCGGGCGCGCGGGCCGGCCCGGGTGCGCCGTTCGCGGCGCCTCGCTGCTTCTTCCCCCTCCCGGTCCGGAGCACGCGGCGGCGGTCGCGAGGCTGGAGCGTGACGCGAAGGTTGCGGTGCGACGGCTCACGGCGGTTGGGGAGCGCGAGGCTCGGGGGCGGAGCGTCGCGGCGGCGGCGGCGGCGTCCGCGGCGGCGGCTTCTAGAAGTTCCGACGGTCTTCTAGACGGCGTCGGCGTCGCGACGTCATCGCCGGTGAGCGAGGAGGACGCGCGGGTCGCGAGGGCGAGGCTGGGTGAGCGGATGCTCGTGGCTGACAGATTCGGGGAATTCACGGGTGAGTTGAGCGAGCTGCGGGGCGGTCGGTCCGGTAAGTCGGGTAAGTCGCGGGGCAAAGGGAAGGGCCGGCGTTAGGTGAGTAACGTGTGACGTAGGTAGAGGGCACTAGCTAGCTAGCGGGTTTAATTAGATGATGACGTAGAGGACTGGCGTTTGTCGCGGTGGTTTTTCTTTTTTTAATTTTGGCATGCGTGTGGATCGGGGCCACGTGTGCGCGTTTCGATGCCTCTGCAATACACCGATCGATGCGAAACTTTGCAGGGACGCGCGCGAGCACCTCGGGCGTCATCGTGGCACACAAAAAAGAACAAAAAGCTGTCACCTGCCGGGTTCGAACCGGCGCACATTGCTGTAGAGGGTCTTAAGTCCTCCCCCTTAGACCACTCGGGCAAGGTGACTGTTTGCTCGTACGAGCACACGGCGCAATTGATTTACAATTGACGTGTTTGGCAACGGCGAAAGTACTAATGGGTATGGGCCACCCCCGTTTATAAATACTTGATAATTCTCAGTTCGCGGCTTATGGGTCGGCATTTCGGGGTTGGCGGGACGCGGACGGAGTCGAACAACGACATCGTGTGAACTTTCTTTTCTTCCGGTGCCATCGCGCTGCCGCGCCCCGCACACCTCCGGCAGCGAGCATGGCATCCCCCGCCGCCCCTCCTCGGGCGTCGCAGCTCCAGGGGGTGCTGGAGTTTCTCCGCGAGCACGGGTTCGCCGAGGTGCGCCCCGAACCCTCCACGAGTCGCACCCAAACGTCCTTTCCCACCCACGGCTTTTCAAACGCTTCTTGTCAGCGCTGACCGCGAAGAGCCCCCGCCCCCCGCGTCCCTTTCCAACCACCAGGCGGAGGCGAGCCTGCGAACGGAGATGGAGGCGAGGATGGATACGTTGGCGGAGGACGAATCCAACGACGGGGATCACGGCGCGATGTCCCCGAGCAGCGGGAACGAGGATCCGTCGAGCCCCAGATCCACCCCGTCACACACAAAAGTTGGCACCTCGCCGCGAGGAACGCCCATGGACGTCACCAAGCTCGCGGCGGTCATCGACGAGATCGAGGCTGACATGCTGGACGACGACGCGGATGCAGTCAACGCACGCGCCGAAGATGAAGATCCCGACGGGGAGGAAACACCCCCGGACGACGACCGCCTCGACCGCGACTCCGCCAAGACCAGATCCCCCGATGCGCACAAAAAAGACGAAGACGACGACGACGAAGACGAAGAAACGCGGCGCGAGTCGATCAAACTGTCCAACAAATGCGTCCCCGCGCCGAACCACCCACACCTCCACGGCGACGAGGACCCCACCGCGCACGCCGCCATGCTCGCACGGTGGCAGGTGGACGACGTGGACGTATACGACCTTCACGACGCCGGCTACGACGTTTTACCCATCGATCGACGCGAGGAGGACCGGTTCATCAGCTCGGAGCTCGTCGGCGGCGAGCGCGACGACGACAGCCTTCATGCGGACACGCGCGTGGGGTGGTGGCAACCCAAGGTTGGCGAGGAGACGATCGAGGCCGACGCGAGGCCGTGGCGCGATGACCTGGGCAAGGAGGGTACACAAGGAGGGTACGCCGACAGTCGGCCGCGGGACAGCGCTCAAGATTGGAAAGCGGATGATCGAACCGGCGTTGACTCCCCCGCGAACAGCGACGTCTCAAGCACCGGCTGGGTCACCGAGCGCAAGGGGGAGTCAACGCCAACGCCGCAGGGGGTGCCCCCGCCGAAGACGTGCGTCCCAACCGGCGTGTTCGACGCCGTCTCTGGCTGGAACGCCGACTTTAACGTCGGAGTCGATCTCACCGTCACAGCCGTCACCGCTGGGGACGGATCCGCCGCGCACGTGGTGACCACCTTACACGCGCCCGCTGACTCCCCCGGGCCCCCGGATGCCCCCCCCACCGAGTTCGCGTTCGATAAGTCCCCGACGCTCAGCGTCAATGGCGGCGGCGGGACGGAGATGCGCGGGGGAGTCAACGTCAACGCGGGGGCGGGTGTCAACGCGTCGGGTGTCGTCGCGTCGTCGAGGGTTGACGGGTCGGCGACTCCCGCGAGCGAGTGCGCCGACGGCCCGGCGCTCGGCTGGGGCGGGAGCGAGTTCGGCGGGAGCGCGACGCCGCGAAGCGACTTGAGCGGGGGTGTGGGCGGGGAGTCGACGCTCGGTGGAGCCGCGGATGCGTTGAGGGCGTGGGCGGATTCGAACGAGGCCGCCGCGGGCGAAGAAGTCGTCTCGAGGCGCGAACTCGACGCCGAGGTTGAGACGAAGGTGGAGAGTATCCACGCGCGGGATTCGTTGGACGCGTCCTGGGCGGACGGTAACGTCAGCGACGAGCACGAGGACGTCGTGGACGCTGATTCGGACCGAGGGCGGGGGAACGAAGTGGGCTTCCCGACTGACGACGAGCGCCGCGAAGATGAAACGTATTTGACGTTTAGTCTGCCCATCGTCCACCGGCTGCACCGCACGGGGTTCGAGGAGGAGAAGGACTTCCCCGTGCGCATCGGCGACATCGTCGCGGGGCGGTACGAACTGACAGTACCTCGGCAGCGCGGCGTTCTCCAAGGCTGTGCAGGCGGTGGACCTCGACACGGGCGACGTCGTGTGCCTCAAGATTGTCAAGAACAACAAGGACTACTTTGACCAATCATTGGACGAGATCAAGCTCCTGCGGTAAGTTTATTTTAACTCTCGTATGGGCAATTAGAATGACATCGTGTTTTGTTCACAGGTACATCAACGATGAGGACCCGACGGACGCGTTCGGCGTGTTGCGGCTGCACGACTACTTCTACCACCGCGAGCACCTGTTCATCGTCACCGAGCTCCTGCGCGCGAACCTGTACGAGTTCCAGAGGTACAACCTCGAATCCGGCGAAGCTCCGTACTTTACCCTACCCGCGCTGAAAAAAATCTCGAGGCAGCTGCTGACGTCGCTGGAGTATCTCCACTCCTTGGACCTCATCCACTGCGACTTGAAGCCGGAGAACATCCTGATCAAGAGCTACAGCAGGTGCGAGGTCAAGGTCATCGACTTTGGCTCCAGTTGCTACGTCACCGACCACCTCAGTTCGTACGTGCAGTCCAGGTCGTATCGAGCGCCCGAGGTGAGTCTCTTTTAAATCTTTGAGTTTTTTTTAATCTTTGCGATGGCGATTGTGTTGTGCTGACGGCACGCGTGTTTTGTGTTCAGGTGATCATCGGCGCGGCTTACGACCAAAAGGTGGATTTGTGGAGCCTCGGGTGCGTACTCGCGGAGCTGTACAGCGGCGAGGTGCTGCTGCACAACGACTCGCTCGCGTCGTTGCTCGGTAAGTTTTATTTTGACTCTCGTATGGGCAATTAGAATGACCTGACGTCGTGTTTTGTTTACAGCTCGATGCGTCGGTATATTCGGTCCTTTCGACCCGCGACTGCTCCGCCGCGGACGGTACGCGGCGAATTACTTCACCAAGAGCGGGTTGGTTTACGAGCGGGACGAGACGAGCGAGGAGTTGCGGCTGATGCGGCCGAAGAAGACGACGCTGGCCAGGCGACTCGGGCTGGACCCCGAGGTGGACGAGGCGGAGTGCGGGAGCGACGGGTTCGTCGGGTTTTTACTGGGGCTACTGGCGGTGAACCCGGACGAGCGGCTGAGCGCGACGCAGGCGCTGGAGCACCCGTGGCTGGCCGATGTGAATCACAGCTGTGAATCATGCGAGAGCTCGGACGGCGGCGGCGACGGGGTCGGGTCCGGAGTCGTCGAAGGAGAGGGTGACGTCGCCGCGCGCGGGGAAGATACGGGGGGAAAGGGTGGGTATACAGACGGCGGCATCTCCCCGGACGTCATGCCGGTGGAGACGAAGGAGAAGACGAAGGTGATCGAAGAGGTGGAGCCGATGACTGTGGAGACGCGGCTCTGAGTTTTGTTTGACGAAGGATGTCATCACGGAATACAAATGGATGGGAAATACACGCGTTTCACCGCGCCCACCCCGCGCGCTTCGGGGAGCCACCGTCCTTTCGGTACCCCCCGCCGTACCCGCGGTCCCTGTCCCTGCTGCCGTCCCTTTTGTGCGACTTGCGGGACTTTGCGCGGTCCCGGCTGCCGTCGCGGTCTCGCCGGTTTTGCTCGTCGTCTCTCCCGTACGGGTGGGCCCTGTCTCGGCTCCTGCTCCGTCGCCGTTCCTTGCCCACGTCGCGGCTCCTGTCCCTGTGTCGGTCACGATCCCTATCCTTGTCCCTGTCACGATCCCTGTCCCTGTCCTTGTCCTTGTCCCTGTCCTTGTCCTTGTCCTTGTCGTGACCGTCCCGCCTCGAGGGGTCTAGCCCTCGGCCTCTCTCCGTGACTCCCGCGACGTGCGGCGCTCGTTGCCCCAGGTTGACGCTCAGCGCCGCCTTGACGCTCGGGGGCCGTTTGCCGCTGGGTGCCTCCGCCCTGCGCGATCCCCCGCACCCGCCGCACCCGAGCGGCTTGTCGTCGAACCCCAGCTTGACGACTCGTTCGACGAGCCGTCGCCTCGTCACCTCTGGGCACCGCGGGAAGATGGTCTCGAAGTAGTACTGGTCCAGCACGAGGTCGCGTACGAAGGCGCCGATGGTGACGTTCTTGCCGCCCGGCATCGGCGCGAACTCCTCGTCGTCTTTGAAGAACGGATCGAACCATCGCCCGAACTCCTTCGGGTCGCGGACGTACCGCACGTACAGGAAACCGAGGGCGCGAATGTACGGGGAATCGCGGTGGTTGATCAGGTGATTGATGTTGCGGTCGTCGAGCTCCATGGTGAAGAGGCGGTACAGGAGGCAGAAGGCGGTGGACGGCCCGCGCGCGTTGCCGCTCATCCACGGCTCCACGTGGTCCACCTCGTTGTAGATCTCGTCGACCAGGTCCATGAAGTCCTCCACCTTGCAGAGCTGCGTGAAGTAGGTCGAATTGAGGACGTTGCTCCGCAGGACCCTCTCCATGTTGTAGCTCTTGCCGTTGTCGACCGCCCCGGTGATGGGCTGAAAACTGGCCATACCGCGTGAGAGACCCTCGCGTCGTCGAGCGTGAAACACCCGCGCCCCTTCGATGCCCCGGCGCCGCAGCTCTCGTCGCAATGAAGGCACCTTCGATTATAACTTTGATGAGGTCGTGGGGCAAATTTTGTTGGCAAAAACTGTGGAGGCCCTATCCGGCGGCGGCCGAGTCGACGGCCGAGGCCCGAGCGCCTGGCACCACACCCCGCCGCGCGAAACATCACGTCTACGCGTCAACGGTTCGTCTCGCACGCGTCGTACCCCTCGACGCGCCGTCGATCACCCAGGGCTCGCCCATCGCACCGGCGCCGCCCTCGCGCAAGCGACCCCGAGAGGCAGAAACAACCTCCGCCCGTCGCCAAGTCGCATCAGCGTCGGCAGATCAGCCGGACGACATGGCCACCGCACGCCGCGATCTCCTCCTGGACATCCAGGCCAAGTCGCAGAAGAAGTGGGCCGATGAGAAGATCTTCGAGGTCTCCGCCCCCAGGGACGGTGCGTTCATTCAGCCCACGCCCACTCACGATCTCACCTCCGATCGCCCGTCGAAGCGTCGGCCGGTCGATCGATCGCGCTTTTCCGGCACCCGAGACTGACCCCGCCCCGCCCCGACCGCGCACACAGGCTCCAAGCCCCCCAAGTTCTTCGGCAACTTCCCGTACCCGTACATGAACGGCATGCTCCACCTCGGCCACGCCTTCTCCCTCTCCAAGCTCGAGTTCGCCTCAGCCTACCACCGCCTCAAGGGCGACGAGGTCCTCTTCCCCTTCGCCTTTCACTGCACCGGCATGCCCATCAAGGCGTCCGCCGATAAGATCAAGAACGAGATGGCCAAATTCGGCAACCCGCCCGTGTTCCCCGTCGTCGACGAGGCTGCCGAGGCTGCTGCCGCCGCCGCCAAGGCTGCCGAGGCTGCCGAGACGGCCAAGAACGCCGATCCCACCAAATTCGCGGCTAAAAAGTCCAAGGCGATCGCCAAAGCGGGCACCGCCGCCTACCAGTGGCAAATCATGAAGTCGTCCGGGGTCCCGGAGGGCGACATTCCCCCGTTCGCGGACCCGTACCACTGGCTCGACTACTTCCCCCCGCTCGCCAAGCGCGACGTCACCGCCATGGGATGCCAAGTAGACTGGCGCAGGTCGTTCATCACCACCGACCACAACCCATTCTATGACGCGTTCGTCCGGTGGCAGTTCAACACCCTCAAGAGCATCGGTAAGATCATCAAGGCTAAGCGCATGGCGGTGTACTCCCCGCTGGACGGGCAGCCGTGCGCGGACCACGACCGCGCGACGGGCGAGGGTGTCGGGCCGCAGGAGTACGTCCTCGTCAAGATGCGAGTCTACGACGAATGGTGAGTTTTTTTTGAATTTGCTTCTTCTTTTTTCCATCCCAGTACGGGTGATTATACTGTACTGAACACACGTGTTTTGTCGACAGCCTCGCGGGCGAACTGGCGTCGCTGGCGGGTAAAAATGTCTTCCTCGCCGCGGCGACGCTGAGGCCGGAGACCATGTACGGGCAGACCAACTGCTGGGCGCTTCCCGACGGCGACTACGGCGCGTTTGAGATGGCCGACGGCGACGTCATGGTGATGTGCGATCGCGCGGCTCGCAACCTGGCGTTCCAGGAGCACACGAAGACGCCCGGGGTGGTGAACAAGCTGTTGGGTTTCAAGGGCACCGCGCTCATCGGCTGCGCGGTCAAGTCCCCGCTCGCGGTGCTCGAGAAGATTTACTGTCTCCCCATGATGACCATCCTGATGAACAAGGGCACCGGGGTGGTGACGTCCGTCCCGTCGGACTCGCCCATGGACTTCATGGCGCTCGGCGACCTCAAGGCTAAGCCCGCGCTTCGCGAGAAGTTTGGCGTGAAGGACGAGTGGGTGATGCCGTTCGAGGTTGTCCCTTGCGTGCACATCCCGGAGTTTGGCGACGCGTGCGCGCCCATCGTCTGCGAGCAGCTCAAGATTAAGAGCCAGAACGAGAAGGTCAAGCTGGAGGAGGCCAAGGGTAAGACCTACCTCAAGGGCTTCACCGACGGGATCATGCTCCTCGGTGTCCACAAGGGTGAGCCCGTGAAGCTCGTGAAGCAGAAGATCCGCGACATCATGATCGCCGACGGCGGCGCCATCGTATACTCGGAGCCCGAGAAGCAGGTCACGTCCCGCTCCGGCGACGAGTGCGTGGTGGCGCTCACCGACCAGTGGTACCTCGAGTACGGCGAGGATGCCTGGCGCGAGCGCTCCGAGAAGTGCCTCGAGGGCATGGTGACCTACCACGAGGAGGCGCGCAAGGCTTTCCAGCACACCCTCGGTTGGCTCCGCCAGTGGGCGTGCTCCCGCGCCTTTGGCCTCGGCACGCGCATGCCCTGGGATCCCCAGTACCTCATCGAGTCCCTCTCGGATTCCACCATCTACATGGCCTACTACACCGTCGCTCACCTCCTACAGGGCGGGGACATGTACGGCAAGGCCCGCCCCTCCGTGAACCCGGAGGCTATGACGGACGACGTCTGGGACGCCATCTTCCTCGGCACCGAGCCGAGCGCCGGCTCGGCGTTTCCCAAAGACCTACTCGACGAGATGCGAGCAGAGTTCAACTTTTGGTACCCCTTCGACCTGCGCGTCTCTGGCAAGGACCTCATCCAGAACCACCTCACGTTCGCCATCTACAACCACACCGCCATCTGGGACAAGGACGAGGGCAAGTGGCCCAAGGGCTTCCGCACCAACGGGCACCTCTTGCTCAACGGCGAGAAGATGTCCAAGTCCACCGGCAACTTCAAGACGCTCAAGACGGCGATCGAGGAGTACTCCGCGGATGCCATGAGGTTCGCCCTCGCCGACGCGGGCGACGGCATCGAGGACGCCAACTTCGTCCACGACACCGCGAACGCCGCCATTCTCCGGTTCACCAAAGAGCTCGAGTGGATCGAATCCATCCGGAAGGAGTCCGCCGACGGTACGCTCCGGCCCGCGGATTCCCCCGCCACCTTCGCCGATAAGGTGTTCGCGAACGCCATCAACACGGCCATCGCGCAGACCAAGGACCACTACGAGAACATGATGTTCCGAGAGGCGCTCAAGTGCGGGTACTACGACCTGCAATCCGCGCGAGACGCCTATCGCGTCCGGTGCGACGGCGACGCCGGCATGCGCGCCGACCTCGCCGCGAGGTTCATCGAGGTTTCCACGCTGCTCGTCGTCCCGTTCGTGCCCCACACCTGCGAGCACGTCTGGGGGGCCATCCTCGGCAAGGAAGGCAGCGTCATCAAAGCCGGCTTCCCCGTCGGCGACGCACCCGACGCGTCCATCGCCGCCGCGGGCAAGTACCTCGACGATTTGGTCAAAACCGTGCGCGGCGGCGTGGCCAAGGCGACGGCGCCGCCCAAGAAGAAGCCGGCCGTGCCTCCGCCGCCCAAGGTTTGCGAACGCGTGGACTTCTTCGTGGCGGAGAAGTTCGGCGGCTGGCAGGAGGTCTGCCTCGGCATCCTCGCCGATAAGTTTGTCGACGGCGACTTCCCCGCGGTTAACGAGATTCTCGACGCGGTGAAAGCCAGTCCGCTGGCGGAGGATGCGAACTTCAAGAACGTCATGAAGATGGTGATGCCCTTCGTCAAGTTCAAGATGAACGAGGCCAAGGTGGCGGGCGCGGACGCGCTCGGGGTCCGCCTCATCTTCGACGAGGCTGGCGTGTTGAGGGAGAATGCCGATTTCGCGGCGAGGGTGTGCGGGTTGAAATCCATCGGCGTGTTTACGGCTGACGCGAGTTGCGCGGAGAAGGAGGCGGCGGTGAAGGGTGGCGTGAAGGTGGACCAGGCGACGCCGGGGAGCCCGGGCGTGAACTTTGTCGTGTCGGAACTCAGCGTGGAGGGCGTCGACATCAACAAGTAACAGGTTGACGTTTGACGGGAGTCTAGCCCCAGTACTGTGCGCATTGAAATATTATCCGACCTGACTCGAGTCTCTTTTTTCGTTAAACGCAGATTCGGCGGCGCGCTTCCTCGGGTGCTCATCGATCGAGAGGCGCGATGGCGGACGCCAAGTACGTGTTCATGAAGATCGTGGCGCCGCTGATGGGTTTCCTCATCGCGAACGTCATGTTCTTCAGCGGGGTGCCCGGGTTTTTGGAGCGGAAGAGGCTGGGCGAGCTGGGCGATTTCAATCCCCTCCCGTACCCCGTCATCCTCGCCAACTGCGCCTCGTGGATCGCGTACTCGCTGTACATCGACGACTACTTCCTCTTCTTCGCCAACGCGCCGGGGATGCTCGTCGGCGTCTACTTCACCATGGTGGGCTACGGCCTCTCGCCGTACGGGGGGAAGACCCGGGATGCCATCGAGCGGTGGACGGTGGGTCTGGTCGGCGCGCTGCTCGCGCTGACCCTGTACGTGGGACTGGTGGCGAAGAAGGAGAGCGACGGGCACAAGCAGACGACCATCGGGCTGTTCTGTAACGCGGTGCTGCTCGTGTACTACGCGTCGCCGCTCACGACGATCAAGGAGGTGCTCGAGAAGCGTGACGCGTCATCGCTTTACTGGCCGATATCGTGCGCCAACTTCGTCAACGGGATGTCTTGGGCGACGTACGGCTTGGCGCTGAACGATTGGCTGCTCTTCGCGCCCAACGCGGTGGGCGCGGCGCTCGGTGCGTCGCAGATGGCGCTGATCCGCGCGTATCCATCGCGCGGGGACGGTGGTGGATCTGGCGGCGAGAGGCTCGAAGCCCAGAGACGAACATCGATGCGGCAAACGCCGAGCACCACGGACCTTCTCTCCGACCCGATGGGCCCGGGCGCGGAGACGAACGCGTAGCACTAGCGTTAGCACACTACTAGCTAGCTAGATACGATGCAGTGAATGATGATAGACTGATGAGTGTCATCATCACAAGATTTCGGCTGTAAGTGTAGTGTTTAAACCCCATCCTCTTCTAAAACCCGGACTCACTTTCGCTGCTCTGGCGAGCACACGAGACCGGCGGCGTCCGCGCCAACCTTTCCGAGGTTGCAAACCGGGCACACCGACCCCTCCTGCTCCTTCACGAACCTCGCGCCGCACGTGGGGCACGCGCAGTCCGCGGTGCCCCTGTAGATGGGCACGAACGTCGCGGCGCACACCACGAAGGGGTTGCGGGAGTCGTAGTCGAGCTCAACCTCATCCTTGTTCTCGCGCTCGCAAGCCTGCAGCACCTGCTTCGCCTGCTGCGCAACCTTGACGGGCGGCGACAGCTCCAGCAGCCTCCTCGAAAACTCGGCGGCGGTGTTGAAGTTCTTGAGCTTGAAGAAGATGGACATCGCGGACCGCAAGGACAGCGACAGGTGAATCGGCTGCATCGAGCAGTGCGTAAAGTACGCGGCGAGCTCCGCCGCGCGCTTCGGATCATCCTTGAACTCCTTGCGCTTGATCTCGATGCGAAGCGCGCTGGCGTACTCGCGCGCGATGCCCAACAGCTCCCGAACCTCGTCAACCTCGCGCCTGGACTCCACGAGGAGCACCGCGATGGAGTGGATGATGCCCTGGAACATCTTGAGCGCCTCGCCAAACTTACCCTCCGTCGTGGTCTTGTACGCCGCCTTGAGCCGTTCCTCCAGGAGGGGCAGCGAAGACACGAGCGCGGGAGCGCAGCCCATGCCGGGCGGCAAATCGCTGTTCCAGTTCCTACCGAGCGGGAAGGAAAGGCTCGGGGCGGACGTCACGCCGGACATAGCCGCGTGCGTCGCCAGCGCCGCGTCGATGAAGTGCTGACGCAACGGCGCGAAATTGACCACGCCGAGCTGCCTGTTGAGCAGCTTCATCGCGCTGTCAAAGTCACCAGCCGCCGCGTGCTCGCCGGGGATCGCGCTCTTCTGCGTCCATCGCCTCGCGACCGGGATACCCGCGGTGGGAGCGACGAACACCTCGCCGACGACGTCGCCCCCGTCGGCATCCCCGCCCCCCGCGCCGAGATCCGCGGGGAGCTCCAAATCCTCCATGTCCCATCCAGCGTCGGACCCGTCGTCCTCGCCGTCGCCCTCGCGCTCCTCGTCGTCGCCCAGGCCGAGCCCCGCGAGCGGGTCCTCCTCCTTCTCCTCCTTCTCGCCGCCGAGGTCGAGGTCGAGGTCGTCGCCCCATCCAGCGCCGGCGTCGTCGTCTTCATCCATGACGTAATCGCTCGCCGCGATGTCGCCCGCCAACACACCCTCGAAGAAGCCCTTGGTGACGGTGAGCAAAGGCCAGTTGTCCTCCTGGGTGATGGGCTCGGGCGGGGTCATGAGCACGCCGGTGCCGTCAATCTCCGGGACGACGCACCCGGCTTCGGTCAAGATGGTCTCCAGTCGAGCCGCGTCCTCAGCCATGCCGTGGGTCTTGGCGGTGAGGTACGCGAGGGGGTACTGGCCGGACTCCTCTAGAATGCGGAGCCTCTCCGGAATGTCTCCGAGGTAGAGCGCGTTGTGGAACTGTCCCATGACGTCGCTTCGCATCTCTGCGATTTTGAGCATCTTCTTGAGCTTCTCGGTGTTGCCCGTGATGAGGTACAGGAAGGAGAGGCGCTCAAAGTTCTTGGTCTTCTGGTAGGCAAACTCGACGATCTGGTGGTTACCCTGCCTGAGCGCCTGGACGCCGAGCTCGTGCCAAGTGTCCTTGTCGTCGAGCTCCTGCGCGGCGGCCAGCGCCACCTCGATGTTACCGCACTCGATGGCGAGGTCGAAGCGGGTCCGCTCATCCTTTACGAAATGAAGCGCAACCTCGGGGAAACCCTTGTTCTGGAGGTACGCGATGATGCTCTGGCCGCACAGCGCGCCGGACTTGATCATCGAGAGCACCTGATCGTACTTTTTCTGGATGAGCGCGAGCTTGAACATGTACTCCGAGGTGTCAATCTGAATCTGCCTGTTTTTGCCATCCCTGTCCAGGCAGTACACCACGCCGCCGAAAACCTTGGTGAGATACACCGGCGTGTCCAACGTGCGGATGATGCCAGAGTCTCCGTTGGGAAGGGCGTACTTGATGTGGTTAAGGGTGGTGTAAACGAACACGCCGCAGTCGTCCCACGCGCCGGACTTGACGCGAATGGTCTCGTGCACGGTGCACGCGTGACCGAGCTTGCGGTTAGCGACGACGATGGCGTGCTTGGACAGCATCGCCACCAGGGACATATCCGCGGACCACACCACGTACTTGATGGACGGCGTCGCGAGCTCGGCCATCGTGGACCGCTGCTGGACGTCGTAGAGGATCATCTTGTCGTCGGATCGGCACAGGAGCGTCCCGGTACCGGCGTAGAAGATCCCGTCGCACGCGGCGTCGGGC
>Ga0257110_1000610_pt1 | contig 16899 bp, 22 predicted proteins | sample LP_taG_7_FD_190184 | JGI IMG/M metagenome (GOLD analysis project Ga0257110, IMG submission 190184) | Marine microbial communities from Northeast Subartic Pacific Ocean, Canada - LP_J_2015_P26_10m | ecosystem: Environmental > Aquatic > Marine > Oceanic | place: Canada: Northeast Subartic Pacific...
GCTGCTGATGAACCTTCTTTTAGTTTTAGTTTCAAAGACTTACCAATAATTTGTAAATCTTTTTCATCTTCATAACCTACATTAACAAATTCAGGATTCTGACTTTGTGGTTTTGTTACAGGTATGTAATTGATTTGAACATACTTTAGACCTCTTCTAGTTGTCTTATATTCAATATCTAAATACTTGTAAACCTTTTTAAGTCTAAATTTAGCATTTTTTAAATAATAGTTATCTACTTTTTCATTTGTACTTTTCCAATCCTTATAGTTCTTCTCAGATTTTTTTTTTGCAGATTCCTTATTGATTGCATCTTTAGGTTCAGGAGTTCCATCTAATACAGATTCATCATCTAATATGTATGATAAATCTAATCGTTGTCCATATTCTTCAATTGCAGTTTCTTTAAGAGGTCTCATTCCACCTGCTTTTCTAACTACATTAAGTTGTCTGATTATTTCTTTTTGGTTTTGAGAACCAGGCATTGCTTTTAGAGCTTTATTAAGTAATGATAAGTGTTCTACTTTATTGAATTTTTCATTTACTACTTCATTATCAGGATCAAGTTCTTCATCTTCTATATCAGGTTGACCTGTGTTCATCTTGGCGAAGTTAGTATCATCATAATCTTTTCTCTTACCACGAAGTTTAGTATGGTAATCAGATACTCTACCTGCCATCCAATTTTGTGGTAAACCACCTTCTAGTAAGAAATCATTAAATAATGTAATTTCACTTAGTTCTTCTCTCATGTTACCATCGTAGTTCATTGCCCAATTATCAAACCCATCTAACATCTTAGAAATTTGTCTTTCATCTGATGAACCATAAGGATTGTAATCGAACTTAGATTTCATTTTATCTAATTCTTTTTGACCGAAGTTTTCATATCCACCCTTTTGTTTCCACTTTCTCATTAGTTGTTTTTTAACCTTTGAGATTGCTGAACGAATTTGTGATGGTCTCATTGCTTCTTTAACTACCGATTCTCCCTTTGGTACACAATTAGGAACTTGTTTTCCTCCTTTGGTTTTCATACCAACTTGTTTGTGAGTATCCCAACATGCTTCATTTAATATTTTCAATGCAACATTAGATGGTTTATAGGACCAATTTTTCTTATCTTTACTCTGTGTTAAAACTATATCTTTACCATCTGGTGTTGAAATGGTATATTTTCCAGTTCCTGTATTTTTACCAACATAGCCTTTAGGCATTTTTGGGATTAACCTCATTAACTTATCGTCAGATATTTTATTACCTTCGTTTACTGATTCACCAAACATACCTACCATCTTACCTTGAAACTTATTACCTGGTTTTCCAGCGATAGCACTTACAAATTCCATTCTATCTTTAAGTTTACCTTTTTTTACAAAGTTAAAAAGTTTTCTTGCATCTAAATTATAATCATCAATGAATTTCTGTACTGCGTTACCACGAGTACCAGTAAATCCTGCAATTCCCATTGCTTCTTTACTTGTTGATTCGTTTACTGATTCATCTAAATCAAAATGTCTCTTCAAATGTTTTTTAAAGTACTTAAAGTCATCACTAGAAAAACCTAAAAATTGGCCATTGTTTAAGTTTCGATAAACACCCTTACCACCTTGTTCTTTACCTGTATATCTCCACATTCCTTTTGAAATGGATGTAGATTGATATCTTATGTTTTTATCTAAATCAAAATTTGGGTATTTAGAAGTTGCTTCGTTTACTGATTCTAAATGAACCATAAAGTTACCTTTTAAATCTTTGGTAGCATCATATCCTAATGATTGGAAATCTTTTTTCATTCGTTTGAATATCATATTAGGCATTTTGTCTTTTATAACTAATACCTTGCCATTATTCTTTAAAACATACTTAAAATCTCCAACTAATGCATTAACTATTTTACGCACTCTTGAGGATAATACTTCATTTACTGATTCATCTTGTGGCATATCACGATTAAATTGAACATTATCATATCCATCATTATCACGTAATCCACCTTTTTTCTTATTACCTGGAATATCATCACCACCAAGATGATCTCTACCCATTTTATTAGCGTATTCTTTAAGCTTTTTACTCAAACTAAGTTTAATTCTATTTGATGATTCCATTATATAGTTAGTAGTTTACATATAAATATAAAAGTTTAATACTTTAGGAAATTTATTCTACAGAAGTATTTGGTGATTCCATTGTTTGAATGTATGAATCAACTAATCTTGATACCATTTCTGGTTTAGTATCACTTTTAAATTTAACTTTAATTTTAGCAGTACTTCCTTTACCACTAGACCTTGATTGATTATCTACTTCAATACCTTTTATATTGTGTTCATCATATCCTTTCTTTTTAAAAATACCTAATAAGGATTTTTTTAAAGAAGATGCTTCTCCACCAAAGTTTAAATTTGCTTCAAATTCTATGTCTAATTCATCAAGACCAATAGAAGAATGGTCTGCTAATATGTAAAGAGGTATTTCAACATCTTTACCTTGTATTTTTACTGAAGTTGTTTTTGGATTACCTTTATCATCAAAGTAATTCCTCATCGCATTAATGTGTTGTCTTTCACTAATACTAGAAGCTACGAGAGCGGCCTCTAAGAGACCACTCACTAACTCCTCAATGTTTAATTTTGCCATAACTTATTTTTTTACCACTAATACTTTACCAATTAGTTACTTGGTGGTGTTTGATTTGGTGGTTGTTGTTGTGCTGGGTTTGGAACTACAACAGGATCCATTAATGTATTTAACATATCAGATAATTTCAACATTCCCTCTGTTGGAGGTAGTTGTTCTGCATGTACATTAACTTCATATTTTGCTGAGTTATCAGTACTTCTTGTGTTTTCTCTGTTAGTTGCAACTTCACCATGAACTTTTACTGAATATTTTTGTCCCCAAAATCCACCACTTGCTGAAACATCAATTGATGTTTTAGTGTTTGTAGATGATTTTGATTGAGATGATTGTTTTACTTCCATTGTAAAGTTAATATCCGCTTTTGTTATTGCTAAAGCTGGAATTGGAACTAATGGTAACATTGGAATTTTAGAATGAATCTGTTGTAGTTCAAGTTTTCCTGTATCAGGATTTGCTACATATCTGTTTAATTCTAAATCGATGTTTCTAGATACACTTCTCTGTATCCCATCTGCACTTTTTTGTTTAGCATCTTCGAATGCTACTTCATTGATGTATTTCCATGTTACATCGTTTAATTTTGCTTGTCCTTTCGCCATACCGATTAATGGTGAAACGATTAGGTCTTCGATAGGAAGGCCTCTGAATTGATCTGCAATTGCCATAATTTTATTTTGTTTGTTAAGTTAGTTATAACGAAAACCCTTATTATGTTGCAGATAGTATTAAACCTTTATTTCTGTAACAAATATAAATATATAAAATTTTGTTTTAAAAGTAAATTTTAATCAAATTTTGCAATGTTAGAATATTTTTTCTTCAAGTCTTCTATTTGTCTTAGACCTTTCTTTAAATCATCAGTAGCAATTTTACTTGCACTAAAGTTCATTATAACTTGACAGTGAGGACAAACTGATACTGGATTATTTATTATGAAATCTAATGTTAACCCAAGTGGGGCTTTACATGAAGGACACGGCATTGCCATATATAACTTATTTTAATTAATTTAATAAATATCCATATGGAGTAGAATTTATATCCTGTCCGATTGGAAAGTTTTCTAATCTCATTGATAATGTCATAGTTCGTTGAATGTAGGGGTTATAAAATTCTCCCTCTGCAGTTAAACAAATTAATGAAGGGTCATAAAAATTCTCTTCAGATGGTTCAATGATTTCTCCTACTATTACTTCGTTCCAAACTATATATTCATCGTTACCAGGTATTTCTACTCCAGCATATTTGTTATTAGGATTTTCCCAAGTGTAAGTACCTACATCCAATAATGAACCATCATCCTCTGCATCTGAATCTAATAAGTACATTGCAAAGTGTTGTCTATCCAATCTTACTTCACCATCATCTATTTGAAGATATAGGATAAATATTTTTCTTAATTTACCATCAACTCCTATTGTTTCTCCACCATAAGAGGTTACAACTGAATATCTTTCGTATGGGTCAAATGAATCACCATCTAAAGATATTTCAAATACTTGTTCTAATGAAACTACATCATCATCTTTAGAACATCCAAGTAACATCATTAATATGATGCCCATTATTATTCCTTTTCCCCATGATAACCACGCTAAACCATACATTCCTATGTTTAGTTTATCCATATAGTTCATCATTATGTTTGTATGCCAATCTTTGAATTTATTTATCATTAGAATTTATCTCCAATTTTTAGTTCTTCTAAAGCTTCTTCTAGCTCCTCTAACGTAACGGGACATTCCAAATCTAATCCTGCTTTAAATGTTTCTTCTTTAATACCCTTATTAAATATTATAAGAGTCGGGGCCATTCTGATTCTGAATTTCTTTTTCATTAATGGTGCACTTGCAACATCTATTCTATAATATGTTACTCCTTTTACTTTATCCCAATCAGCAAATGCATTTGCCTCATTAAATTTTGCCCAAAATTCTACAACTACAAAGTTGAATTCATCATCACCAAATGCATCTCTTTCGTTTATTTTATCTTCAAAGTTTGAATCATCTATAAATTCTTGTGAGTAACCACTAAAAGATATAACTAATAATAAAATACTTATTAAAAACTTTTTCATCTTGGTTGAGTTTACCTATTCTTATTCATTTCGTAGATGCGTTCATCTATTTTTTCTAATTTATCTAATATCATCTCTACATCTTCTTGTGTATCCATAATAGTTTGACGAATTAATTCATCCTTCATATCAAATTCCATTCTATCAATAGGAGGAAGGGGTAATTCTTTTGCTTCTTGTATATCACCTTGGAGTGTGAACCACATTCCTATAATAGTTGATAGTAATACTACAAACCCACCGATAGTTTTTAAATCTAAAGAAAAGTCTGGTTTCCCATCCCCATCTATATCTACTCCTAATTTTACGTTTTCCGTTGATAATTTCTTCGCCATGATATTCTCTTTATATAATATAAATTTTATTTAAATGTATAATTTATACCAAATGTTGAATTGAAAATTCTAGTATCCCAAAATTTAGTGTATTCTCCATCTATAAATACTCCTAGATTTTTTCCTACTTTCCATCCAAAGTTTAATCCTAATTGGTAATCTTCCCATTGGTTTGGTTCTGCGTTTTCTATTAATCCACCTTTACCCCAATTATCTCTATTAAGGTATGAGAAATCTACATCACCGTTAACGTACTTGTGATATCCTGGTAGGTAGTTAGCATATGCATGCAACCAAAAGTTATTTTTATAGTGATAGAAATCAGCGCCTATGATTGGTGATACAACCATAAATCCATCTAGTTCATCCCATATCTCGTTATTGTATCGGTTCATCAAATCACCAAATACACCATTTCTAAAATCAATATCAGAATAAGCTACTATATTTCCATCTTCATCTTTCCAAATCCAATCCTGTCTCTCTTCACCTGTTGCTACATCTGTGTAAGTTGTATAGTGATCTGTGTATCCATATTCAAATCCTAAAGAATACCAAGGGTTAGATGGATATTCATATTGTTCACCAGTACTAGGGTCAATAATTGGATTACCATCTACATCTGTTGCAAGTGTAGTTTCATTTAACCATATTTCTACCGGATTATATCCATATGCAGTTTCATGTGTTCTAGCAATTACACCAGCTGATATAGAGAACTTCTCACCTATTGGTAATCTCCCTCTTAATTCTGCTGATGAATATTTGAATCCAACATTTCCGTTTTCTCTTGATTCTATCTTAGCTATGTGGTATTTACCAGTATGTCTAAGAAAGTATCTTGAATTAGTGAATACTTCATCTCTTAACCTTTGTTGTTCCCAATGTAATAAGTATTCAAATCCTTTTACTGCTGAAGTAGGTGCAGATAATGCTCCTTGTTTTTCTATTAGATTATTTCCTGTCCAAAAGTTTCCTGGTTTTCTTTCATAATCAAATCTAGCTAGTTTTCGAATACCAAATCCAATTCTATAATCGAAATCGTAGTATTCTGTTACATCGATTACTCTTGGAATGTCATATAGATTCCCACCTTCTGGTCTTTCTACAAAATAATCTTTTCGTGAGTTTTCGTATGCATTTGAGATGTCTCCAGCTGCATACACTGTTCCGTACTTTAAGAAATCATCATAGATTTCTTTAAAGAATTGACCTTGTACACTTGTTACAGTGAACAAAAATACAATAATAAATAATGATTTTTTCATTAATTTTTCTCCTTTTATTACGAAAGCTTTCATTAAGACAAAAGATTCGTTCTCATATAAATATAATTATAGAGAGAAAAAACGAGAAAATTAAAAAGAAGTTAGTTATTATTTCCTCTACCACCTCTACTTGTTGGTGGAGGCGTACTACTTCTACTACTTGTAGAAGAAGAACTTCTATTAATTACAGGTGGTGAAGAACTTCTTGATGGAGGTGAATATGTTCTTATTGGTCTACTATTATTGTTATTTCTGATAATGTTATTATTAGAATTATTCTCAACTCTATTATAATTTCTAATAGGTTTACTATTGTTATTATTTCTAATGATTACAGGAGGTACATTATTAGGATTATTATAAACTCTAATATTAGTATTATTTCCTCTTAGTTTGATAAGTGCTTTATCAATAATTTCATCATTATCAACATCATTTTCTGAACTAGCATACCATCTTACTCCATCTTCTTCAATTACAAAGTTTTCATTTCTTGGTTTGTTTCTATTAACAATTATTTTATTTTCTATGGTTCTATTACTAACTACATTGTTTGAACCTCTTCTACCTATATTATAAGATACATTTTCTCTACTACGATTCCACACTACATTGTATCCATTGTTATTCCAAGGTCCATTGTTCCAGCTATTATATCCCCAGCCATTACCATAGTAACCATTATTCCAACCATTACCATAATATCCATTGTTCCAACCATATGAATTACCATAAAATCCAAATATATCCCAATGATTGAATCCCATATTGAAATGACTATTATTTGCCCAATTCCACCAATATTGATTTGAGTTCCAATGGAAAGCAAATGGTGAACCAAATCCACTTCTATGCATTCTATTATTGAAATAGAAATCATAGTTCCATCTCATATCTTGTCTCATTGCGAATTGTGCAAAATCCCATCTGAACCTATCATCCGTTCTAAACTTTCTTGCCAATTGGAATTCATTATCAATCGTATCTACTTTTATCTCTGTTCCATCTGGTCCATAAATAGGATCATAGTTTAATGTTGATAAGTGATAAGTTGTTCCACATGAAGTGAAAAGTAATACGAATAATAAATAAAGTATGTTTCTCATAAAATTTGGTTAAGGTTAACTTCTATCTATAAATAGAAGTTTTTATAAATAGTTCAATAATCGTACCGAACTAGTGTTTTATATGTTGGACTCTCCATTTAACATCTTTTCCTCTTAACATCTTCTTCGTTGCATCTACGTTCTTTTTGGAGTCATCAGCAAAATATACATCATCGTATCCTTCATTATCAATCTTATCTTCAATCCAATCTGCTTTATCTTTTGGATTGTTAGATGCTAATGCGGTTACATATATTTTACTCATATTGATACCTATATCTTTTAGGTATTGTCTTATTGGTTTGAATGCTGCTCTGGCAGTTAGGATATGAACTCCACTTCCACCACTACTTTGTACTACTCTACGAAGTACTTTAGTTATTTTTACAATTTCATTTGGGTCTTGTACTTTTTGGAAATCTGAGAAATCAAATTCATCACCAGGTTTCTCTTTATAAACTGCATACTGACCTGGTGTAAGTTTTCTTTTCTTATCACCATTAGTAATATAGATAAACGAAGTTGTTTTAACCAACGTATCATCAAAATCGAACACACGTAGTTTCTTTGATTCTGTAAATAAACTTCTACTTATCATATCTTTTAATTTTATCATTTAGTTGATATACTGTGTTAATTCATAGTTACCACTTGGCATACCAAATACAGAGATTTGTAATGATTTTCTTTGTGGTTTACCATTCTTAAGTAATCCTACTGTAAATGAATTCGTTTTACCCTTAGAAGGTCTTGAACGAGTGTACTTACCACCGAAAGCAATTTGAGTTTGCCAATCATCTTCATCGATTGTGAATCCTCTCTTTTCAGTAACTTTCCTTGCATATTCTACTGCTTGTGTAAAAGATTTAAAGTAAGTATCGTTTGCTTCATCAATCTTTGTGTTGATTTTAGCATCTTCTAATATTGATTTTAATGTTATCATAATGTTCTCCTATTAGTGTATAAATATATTAATTAAAAAGAACCCAATTCTTTTCTTCACCATATGCCTGTATTTCATATGGATGATTGTGGTATTCATATCCCATATCGTAATATCTTTTAAACCAAGATGGTGATTGTAAGTAATGTTGGTATTCGTGAACTAAGGTTTGAATTACATGTTCTCTACTTTCCATATTAGGATAGTAGATAACAATACTATTATCAATTCTATCAAACTCAGCGTGACAACCATCTTCATCACCTCTAGCTTCTGGTTCACCACTATATCTAGCATATATGTTATAGTGAGTTTCTACATAAGGTGTACACTCTGGTATGAATTTAGAGTAACCATAATGTTTCTCTATCTTCGGATAAACTTCTTTGATTATTTTTTGAACTTGTTTCTCGGTCATATCTTATCTTATTTACTATGTAAATATACGAAAAAAAATCGAGAAAACCTAATAAAAAGTGAATTATTTTTAGGTATTAGATAGGTAACTTGATAAAAATCCAGCTATTCTACCAGATTTGATTTGGAAGTGTTCCCACTCATCTTTGGTTAATCTTTTTTTCTTGGAAACATAATCAAGTCCAATACATCCAAGATATTTTTCATCTAAGGTAAACATAGGAATTAAATATGTAGCTTTTGTTCCTACTGATTCAGCTGCTCCTTTTAATCCATAGGTTGCAACTTTTGGGTCTTTATAATCATTTATGAATATTCCATTACCATTCATCATGTGTTCAAATGCTTTTGGATATAATGAAGTGGGGATATTATTGAATGTATGAGATACTGAAGATACACCAACCTTGGTTACTTCATAGAATATTGAGAATTTTTGTATTGATTTACCTGTTGGGTAAAAGTTACCACCATTATGAAATTGAGATATCCATACTCTATCTCCGTTAAACTCTTCTCTGATTTCTTCTATCTCGTTGTTGACTATTGCAATATCGATTATAGCTTCTTTTACTTTATCACGTTTTTTATTTACACGTGCTAATTGTATTTTACTTACTACGAGATATAGTATTGGACCTACTACTCCTGTTAGAAATGCTCCTATTAGTTCCATTAAATGTTGATGTTCCATTAATATTGTTAAACTTCTTTATCGTACTCATCCATATCTTGGATGTATTCTGCAACTGTATTTAAGTAATCTGATGATTTTGTTAGCTTTTCTTGTACCCATCCTTCCAACTTTTGAAGGTCTCTCTTCTTTATCTCATCATAGATAATCTTCGCAGAACGTACAGAAGTTTTTAAGGATGATAATCCCATTCCGACTTCGTGGTCTTTTTCCTCATTAACTTGTTGAGGTGATTTGAAAGGTGGTAAATCCTTTGCAGTATAAACCTGTCCTAATTGGATTTCTTTACCTTCCCATTTAATTTCTGATAATATGTTTTTAAGTTTTATCATTGTATTTTGTTTACTGATTCATTAAATCCATAAACATATCCACCTTTGTGTAAAGTGTTAACGAACTTTGCTAAATCTTTTTTGTTTTTGAAAATTTGGATATCAAAGAAATCACTACCATCTTTGTGTTTCTTTTTACCATCGTGGTAAGAGATTGTGTATTTTGCTGAACCTACTCTATCTTGTTGGTAGTATCTTTTTTTACCTTCGTTTACTGATTCACTTTTCATATCTCTATGAGCTGCTCTTGCCGCTGCTCCACCAACCATTCTAGATGCAGGGTCTGCATTCTTCAAGGCCTTTACAACAGAAGTTTGTTTTAATAATAAATCTTTATATAATGTGATATACTCATCCTTAGTAACTAACTTTTTCTTTAATAAAGTTAATATAAGTGCTGGTTTATCACCTCTTTTTTTAGCATTCTGTTGAGTAGTACCATTTAATTTAGCTAAATCGTTACCTACTTTAATCATCTTCTCCATCTTTCTACCATACATAGCAGTTCCTTTACCCTGTACTTGTGAATATGCCATTGCCAAATCCAATATATCGGTAGGAGTTAGGTTTTTCTTAGTATATTCTTGAGTTCCTAACTTATAGGTACTTCTTTCTCTAAGTATCGTGGTAATCTTATTTTTTAATTCTGATAATTTCATAATGTAAAATAGTTCTTGTATTCCTATACTATATAAGTATAAAAGTATTTATAAATAATTATTTTACTAGTACATGTAAATGTAAGTCGAGTGGGAATCATCATTTATCTTCTGTCGTATTCTTTCTGAAGATAGTTTAAAATACTTTGCTGCATCTTTTAATGAATAAAATTCCATACCCTCACAACTAATTATTGGTTTCTGCAGTTCTAACTCACATTCCCATACCTCTTCCATTTCTTTATAGTTGATATCCCAACCATCGGTTCGTTTCCAATGACGATATATTGGATTGTTGGATTCAATTCTATTTCTACATTCTTGTTCACTTAAATCACATAACTCAGAAATTTGATTAGGTGATTCAAATGGAACTCCATCTACCTCATACTTAATGTTTGGTTTAGTTTCACTACCTATGATTTGCCAATCTTTATATTTGGATTTAGTTGATTTACATCTACGTTCTATTTCAGAACCAAAGAATTCTATTGGGTCTATATCAATTGCAGCATGTCTGAACGATAGGTATTCTTTTCCATTTACTCTACAAATTGGAGTACCGCCATTTATTTCTTCTGTTGCAATATCAGGATTACCCTTTACAAAAATTAAAATATTTTGATGAACGGATGCTATCTTTCTATTTCTATTAAAATAGGTCTTTGATACTCTTGATGCCTGTCCTTGTGAATTGTATAAAATCATATCATTGTAAAATGATAATCCCATTTCTTCACACATCTCAATAACCGATGGTACGAATCCTTTGTATTTTCCTATTTTGTAATTTCGTGTAGTTGATGCTTCTCTAATTTCAGATACTACGATTCCAACAAATCTATTATCTTTTAATTTAGATACCGAATGATGTATAATTGAATTTAAAGAAGTTAGGAAACGATTATAAGGCATATTTGAGATATCCTTGGGGTTATCTGAATATACTTCTAAATCATGATACGGAGGGCAGGTGAATATGAAATCATATTCATCAGTTAATGTGGGAACAACTTTACTAGAATCTCCAACTATCCAATTAGGTTTATCTGATTGTAATTTATTTGCTTTGATTTGTTCTTCGGATATATCAATACCAGTATAACTTCTACCAAGCTCTTCTGCAACTATACCTCTAACAGAACCTCCCGCAAATGGGTCTAATACTTTACCATCCTTTGGAGAAAACCAATCGTACATTACTTCACATAATACTGGATCAAATACTGAAACGTTTGCATCAGTATCCCAAAACATAGTTTTAGATTGAGTATCTTCTCTACCTAGTTCGGATTTAATTTTATGATTTAGAATCCACCAATTCTTTTTATTTTTCCACTCTTTAGTTCTAGTATCTAATATGGAAAACGGATGTATAGACATAACTTATGTATTTTATCTATAAATATACGAAAAATATTTTAATTATCCTAATTTATTTAACTATATTTTATGTCTAATGTGTCTAAACATTTCATCACCAATATCTTCACCTAATTTAGAATCAGATGGATAATGTGCTCTTCCTAAATTTCTTGAGTATGAAATTCGTTTTGCTGCTTCCAAAAAGGCATCAGTATTGATTGGCAATTTAGTTTGTAGTATCTTCCCTACTAAAATACCTTGTGCTGAATGTCCTGATGGGTATGATGGTGTTTTCATACTTTCCATTACATACTCACCTAACTTAATATTATAATAGTTTGCTAATTGAAAAGGTCTTGGTCTATTGTAATGATATTTTAATTCTAACATTGAACAAGATTTAAGTATCTCTTCTACTAAATCTTTTGGAAATGTTAAATTATGTTCATTACATACTTCTTCAAATATACTTTCAATATCATCGTGTTTTTCTACAAAATCATTATCTTCTGGTAAATCCTTAAGATAAAGTAATTCTTGATAAGTTTGTATTGAACTATTTTTTGGAGGATTTTTAGTGAAGTATTTACTAAAATTAAAATCTTTAAATAATCCTTTAGTTTTTACATACTCTATTCTTTCAGCATGCTTATCAGACATGCTATCGTTTGAGTAAACAACATTTTTAATACTTTTTATATTTTCTTCTGTGAATATAAACATACTATAGATTATCCCTTCTTCCAACCACCACCTGCGGCTTTATATTGTTTTGCTGCCCATCCGTTTGCATACGCTGATGGATAAACATCAAACTTCTTCTTTGCCTGTCCTTTATAGTAAGACCATTTAGATGGGTTTGTTGGTACATTCTTTTCTAAGAATAAGTTTAATTTTTCGTGTAAAATAGATTCTTTCATTTGAATGTTTTCTTTTTTTGTTTTTACCATGATAGGTTTTCTTCCCTGTCCATGTTGTTTTTTACCACCTCTGTTTGCTTTGTTTTGTGCTGACCTTTTTCTACGAGTAGCAGATTCTTTATCCTTCTTACTCATAGATTTTGCTTTGGAAGCAGGAACACATTTAGCATATGCTTGTTTATCTCCACTAGTTCCACACTTGGGGTGTTTACCAGATTTATCTTTTTTTCCGATGTTTACCCACTTCTCCTTAAACCACTTACTTAAATCTTCGTGTACTTTATCCATACCAATAAATATAATGTTATTTTAAATTTCGATACCCCTTTTAAGAAGTTCTTTCCTAATCAATTCTTTTTTTCTTTTATAAGAATCAGATTTATACAACTTTTTTAATTCTTCGGTTGATGTGTTTGATGGAGTGTAATGAACTAATTTAAATTTGTTTGTTTGTCTACCCTTTGCATCTTTGATGTATTGTTTAGAACTAGGTTTAATTTTTGCTGGCATTTGGTATTATTATATATATTTTTGTGAGTTTATTATTAAATATAAATATACATATATAATTATAACGATATTATTTAACTACTTATCCAACCACGTGAATAATTTGTTCATTATTTTATAAAATACAATTAAAATAAAAATGCATTTAAATAGTAATATCAACTCATCCATATAGATAAGTATAGATATATTATCTAACCTTCGTAAGTACGGAATTCCATTGATTTTGAGCTATCTTTTTGAATTCATCTCTTCTATCAAACGCTGATAATCCATTTAGATAATGACTATTATCTCTGTATTTATAATTTTCACAAACCACTAAGTTCTTTATCTTAAACTGATGGATTTGTATATCAGTTTCTCTCATTAGTTTTTCACTTGCTACCATTACAAAGGTATCCTCGAACCCATAATGTCCAAATTCTTCAGGTACACCAACTCTATTAAGTAATGCTCCACTTATACAAGTAAACCATCCACCTGCAAATTTAAATCTTGATTGTGGTGAATTGCTATTAAGAACTGCTTCTATTGAAATATCTCCCTTAATACCTGAATCTTTGTATGGGTCATTTGTTTGGTTATACTCATGAGGTTCATTAAGGAATTTTTCGTTTACCAAAATATCCCATGAATTATCCCATATACGAACTAACTCTGGTGTTATGATAGAATGAATATATTCTTTATTAGTAGTTTCCATTGCCATTTGCATATACGATAATGTTCTTTCATCGAATATAACATCACAATCCAACCAAATAAAGTAATCTGCATCTTTATGTTTAGTTAAAGATGACCTTCTTTGTGAAACACATCCTAATATTGTTTCTGATGTTTGGAAGTGTTTTTCACACCAATCAGTATGTGATGATAACTTAGAAAACTTATCTATAAAATATTTCTTAGGTAATGATGATTTATCCCAATTAACCATTTTATTAGAAGTAGTCATTGTAACATCAAGAACCCACTCTACCTTATTATCTAAGTAGTATGATGATTTCTTTAGTTGATTTAGAGTATTTTCTAATTCATCTATTTCATATGGTAAACAAAAAATTGATATTACTACTTTCATTATTTGTATTTGTTATAAATAAATTCTTTAAATGCTGGTATTCTATCGTACTGATGTACTAAACAGAAAGGTTCTCCATTTTGATTCTTTACTATATAGTTTTTATCTACAATTGGTGTTGGTTCTAATAGAACATCTTTGAACTCATCCTTCTTTACCAACACAGTTCCCAATTGGGTAACAAATCCTTCTTCTTGTTTTACTGTTTGAACACAATCACTAATGTGATGTAAATTAATTAACACATTATAAGCTGCTTGGTCTGATAATTGATCTGAATTTGAACTTGTCATACTCCATCTGTAAATATCAATGAATAAATCTCTAAGATAACAAGCATCTCCAACGATAGTTCCTGCACAATAAGATGTTTCGTTTTGTAACCATTCCCATTCCATTGGAAACGATGTACCTGCATTTACACAAGCCCATGGGTCATTCTTAAATTTAATACATTCTGAGAATGATAATATATCTTCTTCCATATTCAAATCAATCCAATCAGTTGGGTCTTTTTGAAATATCACATCCTTAACATCAGTCCAAATAACAGTACCTTTTATTTCTGAACCTAATAACTTATACAAATCTCTGAATCTTTGTAAGATTATATGTTGTTGAAGTTCTCCTCCATATAAATCCCATCCTTTTGATTTAAGGTAGTCTATTGTTTCTTGTGGTACTTCATATACCAACATTACCTTTCTACCCTTAAAACCTGTCTGTTCAATTGATTCTACATAAGGTCTTATATCATCTGCCTTATATTTTGTAATACATCCTAGTATTGTCATATCATCTTCCATTATAGTTTAATCAAATCTGGATCTTTACAACCTGTTAATATTTCAAATCCTTCAAAGTTTGGTACTTCCCATAGTTCACATAAATTATGATTTTGAATTATTTCATATCCTCCCAACATCATTATGTATTGAAACATAAAATCTTGCCATCCAAATATTTTCTTTATTTTACAGAACTCATCATATACATCTGTAAACTTATCAAGTATATTTTCATAACTATCTATATAATGTTCTCTATTAAAAATAGTTCCTCCTCCACTTGCGTAACCAGGACACCCTCCAATACCATTCATAGATTTAGAATTTTTACCAATTTTAATTCTTTTAATAGATTTAGAATAATCTAAAAATTGTTTTGGAATTCTATTTGCTCTGTATCTACCAGTTGGTGATGGATAAGTTGGGTGTATAGCCATAGAAAACTCCGTATCTAATATTGAAATTTTCTTTAATACAAAATCATCTTCTTCAAACAACATCATATACTTTGAATCAGTTTTTTTACAAGCAGAATATACCCCTCTTAACCATTCTACTGCCTTCTCCTTAGTCCAATGTTTGTATCCAATATCTCTATCACCAAAATCTCCACAATATCCCAATTGGAAGTTGTTACGAGTAACTGTTGCATTTAGTTCTTCACCTACTTTGGTATAACCATCTACATCACCTTCGTAATCTACATTGATAAACAAATCAGCATCAGGATAAAATTTACGAAGAGTTTGCATAGATTTCTTTCCTGCTTCTATCTCTTTCCATGCCCACCAATATCCACTTATTAATTTACTCATATATTATCCTTTTCTTGTTAATATGTATAACTTATTCTCTAATGCAGTTGCAAATCTATCATCAACCCATTGTACTTTATCTTCACCAACTTGATTAACCATTGGTAAATACCAATTATGCATTGCTACATTTGTACCATGTGGTGGATTCTCTTCCATTTCAATAATAGAATCTTTAACATTATCTAACATTTTATGTGGAAATACCAAAAAAGTATCATTAACTATTGGTAAATCCATAAATTCAGGTTCTCTCCATAGAAAGTTCATTTTATCAAAATCATAATCATATACTTCAAATGGATTCTGAAAGAACTTAATATCATAACGAGTTGAGATTACTAAATCTAAATCTTCATTCTTTAGTTGTTCTAAACTATTTAAATAACTAACAGACATAACTTTATATCCTTCTGAAACACTCGCTCCTCCACCTAATTTATTATAATCTGGTTTTACGAATTGTGATTTGATACAAGGAATATAATCATTTACTATCTTATCTTGTTTTTCATTTTCATAACTATATAGATAAAATTGAACTTCATGTCCTTTTTCTCTAAGTGGTTCTACGATGTAAGTATGAAAGTTTTCTATTGCATCTTCATAATTTCTTAAACGTCCACCTTCTTTAGCGCTATTATAAGATACTCCAACTAAATTTATTCCTATTCTCATTTATATATCTTCTGGCCACCAAACTTTATCATCTCTTAACAAATCAAATTTTATTTTATCTGATTTTTCTGAGATGTTTATTAATCCTATTCTTTCTAAGTACTTAGTTACATTTTCTTCTGCACTATCCATCGTACCTTTACTTCTATTAAATTCAACTATGTTTTCAAATATAGTAGGAAATACTTTATCAGAATTACTTTGATTTGATATATAGAAATTATCATCATGTACATGACTGTTTTTCCAATGATGATTT
>Ga0257110_1000611_pt1 | contig 16855 bp, 16 predicted proteins | sample LP_taG_7_FD_190184 | JGI IMG/M metagenome (GOLD analysis project Ga0257110, IMG submission 190184) | Marine microbial communities from Northeast Subartic Pacific Ocean, Canada - LP_J_2015_P26_10m | ecosystem: Environmental > Aquatic > Marine > Oceanic | place: Canada: Northeast Subartic Pacific...
TAAGGTAGTTTCTGGTCTATTACATTCATCTCCTGCAACAGTAACATCTACTTCTTTCTCTGCACCAGTTTCTTTATTCTTGAGGATCATTTTTGTGTCCATAGGAATAATTTCATCATCATAGAGTCCTGCGTCTTGAGCAGCTGCACATCTTTGTTGGCTAGATAAAGCATATTCATCTTGAGCTTCTCGTGAAACATTGTATCTATCGGCCACAGCTTCTGCTGTAGTACCCATAGCATGATAAATACCAGGTGCTTCTTCTGCGAGTTTGTCGTTGACATACATATGCATGTTTGTGTGACCTTGCGAAGTGCTGATTGACTCAACTCCTCCAGCAATAATGCAATCGTAAAATCCACTTTGGATTTGAGTTGCTGCCATTGCGATTGAATTCAGGCCTGAAGAGCAATAACGATTGATGGTGACTCCACCTGTTTCAATCGGAAGATTTGAAAGTACAGCAACATTTCTTGCAATGTTATGACCTTGAGCTCCTTCTGGATTACCACAACCTAAAATAATATCTTCAACCATAGAAGCATCAACTTTAGGATTTCTTTCTAAAAGTGCATTTACTACATGAGCTGTCATGTTATCTGCACGAGTGTTATTGAACCCACCGCGAAAAGATTTCGCTAGGCCTGTTCTTACACTATCAACTATTACTGCATTACGCATATATTCTCCTTTTTATATGAATTTTTAATAAATTCGGGCCTGAAATGTTAGGTCACTGTCAATTATTAAGCAAGTTAATTTATAGACAAAAAACTACATATTTGTGAAGATAATATCTTCAGAATCGACGGGTAAAACCACTAGTGTCCCATCTTCTGCCAAGATCCAATCTTTACGTATTTCATCGACTCCTCTTATAAACATAAGCTCAGTGAGGTAATTCCTGGGAGCTGGAGTTAAATGATAAAACACTAATTGTTTTACTTGAGCTGTATTAGCTATCTCTGCAGCTTCAATTAATGTTGTGTGATAAGTCTTTATATCGGCCATGACCTTTGCTCGCAACATAGCTCCATTTTCTTTAGAGAAATTTTCAATAACCTCGACCATATGATTAGCTTGAGCTTCATGAAAAAGAACATCAACATTCATAGAGTTGTCTATAACGCTTTGTGCATAGGACGTATCTCCTGTGATTACTAAGGACCTGCCTTTGTATTCGAACTTGAAACCAAGAGAGGGCTCAATAGGCTCATGAACGACCTTAAAAGCTGATATCTTAAGATCTCCAGTATCTACAATTATAGGATTATTTAAATCAATCGTTTGGGTATTAAAACCAGCATATTTTTTGGGGGCTATGTCATCTCCATGATGTTCATGTCTAAAACCATAATCTAGTCCGTAAGCCATTTCGATCCCCTTAGTCACTCGCTCTACTCCTTCAGGACCGAAAACCTTTAATTTATCTTTCCTGCCTGCCATTATCCAAGCACCTTGATGCAAATTTGGAAGATCAGAAATATGATCTGAATGAAGATGGGTTAAGAGAACTGCATTAATGTCACCAAAATTTATATTCCAGCTTTGTAAATTAGAGGCGCTTCCATCTCCGATATCGACAACAAACATATCTTCACCGGCCTTAACTAGCATACAAGTTTCAGCTCTTCCTGGACTGGGTATAGGAGATCTCGAACCACAAACAGCAACACTTAAGGCATCTTCTTTAGGTAAATTATCAGAAGCATTAAACATTCCTGAGACAACTAAAGACATGATACGATCTTGAACTGAGGGAACTTGAATAATGACAAATGAAGTGATCCCAAGAATAATTGCGACAAGGGAGCATTTGAGTAAAAGTTTCATTTATTAATTGTACCAAATAGGAGAGGACCAAGCTCTTTCCTGAATTGTCACCGGTATATCTGATCTTGGCTTCTCTTTATCTCGGATAGCATCCCAAGTTGACCATCTGCAAGTAGGGTTCTCAAGAACCCGTGCATAATAAAAAGCTTCTTGACCATTAATAAACTCTGGATCTTGCCAAAATGTCTTTATTTCTGAGTTACCCTTTTCACGACTGATCGAACAGTCATCAATATTAACCGCAGCGCCGTTATCGGGACATCGATCGGTTTGAGAATTAACACTCTGGCCGTCAGAACAAGCCACATCATATACTTTCTCTTGCTGTTCTCCTTTATCTATCCATCCTTTGATTATTTGAACTCTTTGCAGTGGTGCTCCAAGTGGGTCTGAAATAGCCCAGACAAGAAACTTGGGGCTTTTACCTCTTTCTTGAATTATATCTCCCCCCATAGGAATATTTTTAGAATAGGCTTTCTGAATAAGATCAGGATCAGCTAATGTTGAATTCTCAAAATTGTAACCTGCAAAAAAACGAACTTTAATTCTAGGTCCGCTAGTACCAAAAGTTTCTTTGCGTCGAAATGCGTCATAAATGGACTCTCGAGTGTTTTCTTCTGCCCACACTCCTGCAAGCCCTGAAGATCCAAATCTAATGAGACGTGTTCCAACATTTAGGTAACTCTCACCTCCTATTTCACTTACTGTTTGGGGCCTAAAAGTCTTTGATATAAATCCATACAACCCTCTAAAAGGAACAGAACCTCTTAGATATGGCTCTCCATCTAAAAGTCCAATCTTAGAAAAGTGAGTTTCTTCGTCGAAAGAACCGCCTCCTACATGAGTATCACTAGATCCTATAATCCCAAATTTGAAAGGATTAGATATCCCTTGTTCTGAGAGAGTCAGTCCTCTTAAATACGCATCCCTTACATAACTCCCATTTAAGTTACTTAAAATCTTTTCTCCCGGATGATTCATAGGGGCCTCAAAAGCAGCCCACTCATCATTTTTAGATAAAAATGGATGAGTCTCAGAAGTTCCTTTAGCTTGAGTTATTTCAACCAAAGGTTCATTGCGCAATCTTTTATTTACATAAGCTTCATCTATTGGGCCACCATTGTAATCAGTCATGGAAAAAGCAGCACCGCCAGAGATATTTGAATTATGAGGAATAGCCAAACTTTCTGTACCTTCTTCTCTTTGCATATCCATCCAATTCCATAAATTTTCCGGATCTTGACTATCCAGTCTTGAAAAAATTCTATCTGGTAAATTTTTGGTATCTTTAAAGATGACGTTCCTATGAAGATATCTATCATATAGATCAACACTAGATGTAAATTCGTAACCAGCAAACGTTGTAAAGATTCCAGGTTTGTAAGCATCATCTGCTGCTTTTATAGTTTTTTGCCATGTAGAGTTAGCAACTTTGTCTACAAGATTCCTGTCTAAACTGCCCTCCTGATAACTCTCATTTACCGCTCTAGCAAAGGTTCTAAAAAGAGTTGATCTTTTTAAAATTGAAAACATACTCTTGCTTACTGTCTTGTTTAAGTCATGTATTGGTTCAGAAAAATCATATTTTGAAAACTCCGAGCTAGTATCCGCAGCTTCTTTTATGATCCCCATAAAAAAAGCATGATCTGTAACGGCATAAAAATCTAGTGGCTTTTTAAGTTGTATTTCATAACCAGTTGGATGAGGGATGGCCTCACCTTGAGCAAATCTATACGCATCAGATGGAGAGGCTATCGTGCCAAAAGTATAAGCATCAAAAGAATTAGAAGTATGAACATGTAGATCACCAAAATAAGCATTTCTATCTGGATTTGGTTCTGGTTTGTACTGGATCGTACTTTTTTGATCTTCCAGAGCAGACAAATTATTTACTTCTTTCGGTTCATACGTTTCGGAACAGGCACCCATCATCAAAAGAAAAGATACCAACATGATATTTTGTTTTTTCATTATTCACTCCCCAAATAAAGTATAGGTAATAATCAAAGATGTCTAAAGGAGAAAAAATGTCATTGTTCTGACAAGACCATATGTTAGAAATAAAGAAATATGAATGAGGTGATTGTTCTAATTAAAGCCCAAGAACAGCTTTAGCCATAATATTTCTTTGAATTTCATTGCTCCCTCCGTAGATGGTGGTCGCTCTCAAATTTTGATATTTACCAGCAATAGATCTAAAAGTTTCATCTCCAATAGCCGATTCATTGGTTCCGAAGCTTGTATCTTGAAACGGAATACCATAATAACCAATCACATCAAGGGTTAACTCAGAAATTTCTTGTTCAAGATCAGTTGCCAAAGTTTTCATCATTGAAGATTCAGGGCCTGGGCTATCGCCCTCTCTTATTGAGCTTAAAATTCTTAAGGAAGTATATTGAATAGCTTGGGCCTTAATTTCCAATTCAGCCACCTTAACCAAGTAGGGATTAATAAAATTTTTATCATTATGAGTAAGAGCGATTTTATCAATTAACCTTCTTATAAATTCTATATCAGATAGACTTTTTGAACCTCCTACGCCACCACTTCTCTCAAATTCTAATAAATATTTTGCTACAGACCATCCATCATTTTCCTCTCCTATCCGGTCCTTCACATTAGCTATAGCATCAGTAAAAACGACTTGATTAAAATCATGATCTTGCGCCATAGTTAAAATTGGCTCTACTTTCACTCCGGGTTGGTCCATATCTAACATTAAGAATGTAATGCCTTGCTGTTTTTTACCAGAATTGTCAGTTCTTACTAAGCAAAATATTTTATTCGCTAGATGAGCATGGGTTGTCCAAATTTTTGTGCCATTAATTACGTATTGATCTCCTTGCCTAACAGCCCTGCACTGCAAGCTGGCTAGATCTGAACCTGCACCTGGTTCGCTATAGCCCTGACACCAGTAGTCTTCTCCGCTAATAATTCTTGGTATGTAATAATCTTTTTGTTCCTTAGTACCTCGGCCTAATAATAAGGGCCCTATCATTGCTAGTCCCATAGGTATTAAGTTGGGTGCTCCTGCTTTTGCACACTCAGATGAAAAAATATATTTTTGTGTTTCCGTCCAATTTGTTCCACCATATTCTTCAGGCCAAGATGGGACCAGCCACCCTTTCTTCACTAATTTAGATTGCCACTCCATGGCAACATCTTTCTCTGTAAAGACTGCTGAAGTATGTTTTGCTGCGCTGACAAGATCGGCGGTCAGTTCTGAATCTAAGAAGCCTTTAACCTCTTCTTTAAATAAGACTTCTGCTTCCGAAAAATTTAGATTCATTTATTTATTTTATATTTACTATCCTTGTGCCTATATTGCCGCCGGCTAATAAATCTACAAATCCTTGGGGAGCTTGATCTAGTCCGTCCAATTCGTCTGTTAAGACTTTTAGTTTGCCAGATTCAATCCATCCGATTAAATTATCGGTCGCTTCCTCATACCTTTCGGCATAATCAAATACTAGAAATCCTTGCATCCTAATACTTTTATTTACCAGTAACCCGGGTATTCCTTTTGGTCCTGGTTCAGGGGTGCTTGTGTCATATTGCGAAACAACTCCACAACAAGCTATGCGGCCTCCAGAATTTAATCTAAATAATGCTGAGCCTAAAATCATGCCTCCAGTATTATCAAAGTAGACATCTACTCCTTTTGGAGTAGCTTCTTTGAGATTCTGTCTAAAATTAGCATCTTTATAATTAACCGCAGAATCAAATCCTAAATCTTCAATCAATCTTTTGCATTTCTCATCACTTCCACAAACACCCACAACATTACAGCCTTGAATCTTCGCAATTTGTCCGACCATATGGCCAACTGATCCGGCCGCTGCTGAAATCATTACAGTCTCTCCTGGTTGCGGCTGTCCTACATCAAGTAAACCAAAATAAGCCGTCAATCCATTAATACCTAAAGGACCTAAATAGAGGGAAGGATCTATTGCCTCTCTGAGCAGTGTCAGTGATTCAGGTTTTTGAATTGAATATTCCTGCCAGCCTGTTTGAGTGAGTACATTTCTACCAACAGGAAAATTACTATCATTACTTTCAATAATTTCGCCAATACCCGTGCAGTTCATAACAATGCCTGTTTTAGGGGCACCTGCATAACTTGCACTACCCTGAAGCCCTGCCCTTGTTCCTGCAGTTATTGCAAATGAAAGAGTTTTTACCAACACCTCATCTGTTTTGACTTGAGGCATGTCTGACTCGACTAATTTATAGTTACTTTCTTCTAATTTTCCTTCCGGAAGACTGTTTATTAAGACTTGTTTATTTTGCATTGATTAAACTTATATCAAATTCATTACTAATTAAACTTTTTTTCAAGAAGTATTTCTTCAAAAATACTAATTTTGAGTTCCATTGCTTCCTGCTTGGAAAGCATTTGATTTTCTCTCAGCTCTACCCAGTACCCAGCAGAGTTCATAGATGTTAAGAGAATTTGAATATTTTCTTTTAGGTCATTTATCTCTGGAAGCCATTTATACAAAAGACCCTTCATATGTTTTTGGTTTCGTTCGTAATTTTTCTGTAGAAGTCTATATTTCCATTTATTTGCCACGGTTGCCCTATAAAATTGTAAGTTTGCATCAAAGATATCAGCCTCGAATTCGATAAGGTTTTTTATTCTTTTAGCAATATTTCCTGTGGGCTTAGTATTCTTAATTTTTTTTTCGTAAGTGGCTCTAACTTTCTCATCCATTTTTGAAAAGAGAGTCTCCTTGTCTTGAGCTTGTCTAAATACAGTTCTAATACCTAGACTTGCTTCATCTGCTACTTGCTGAGCTGTCGGTTCAAGTATCCCTGATTGAATAAGATTCATCATGGCATCCACAATAATATTTTGGCTTGTAAGACTTCTGAGCCTTCTTCCATCTTGATCTAATTTTTTTATTTGCTGAGGATTCTGCATTAGACAAAGATAAACTACTGGCATACTATATGTCAATTAAAAAAGGGAGAACTTATTATGGAAGTAAAAAATGCTGTAATGCCTAATGAAGCACAGTTAAAAGAGTTTAATGAGCAATCAGAAGATAAACCAATTTTTATGGTAAATCTGCTTAAATTTAAGGATAAGGCTCAATATCCAGATAAGAGAGAAACAGACCTAACCGGTGAAGAGGCATATGCCATTTATGGTGAAGAAGTTACAGGACACTTAGCTAAAGTAGGAGGAAAACCCATATTTGGAGGTAATGTAGATCGATTAATGTTGGGTGAAGTAGAAGATCTCTGGGATAAAGTTGCCATAGCCATGTACCCGTCCAGAAAAGCGATGTTAGAAATGATCATGGACCCTGGTTATATAGAGAGTGCTCAACACAGAGTTGCTGGTTTGGAAGGTCAATTGAATATAGAAACTTCTGTTGAAGATATTTATAAAAATTCTTAAATGTTATCTAAAGAAAAAATTACCCTTATAGGTGCCCCTCCCTCACCTTACACAAGAAAAATGATTGCTCTATTAAGGTATAGACACATTCCTTATGAAATTATCTGGGGGAACCCTGGAGAACTTTTAGATAGTGGAGGTGCATTTGCAGAGCTTGGCATTGAACCCCCTAAGCCTGTTCTACTTCCAACCTTCCTTATGAGAGATGATCAAGGTGAAATTAAGACAGTCACTGACTCAACGCCTATTATCAGAAGGCTTGAGAAAGAATTTGAAGGAAGAAGCGTCATACCAGAAGATCCCGCTCTTTGTTTTTTAAATTATCTACTAGAAGATTTTGGAGATGAGTGGGTCACTAAATATATGTTTCATTATAGATGGCACTTCGAAGAAGACGCTGACAATGCTTCATCCATTTTACCTTTGAATCATAAAGTTGATCTGCAAGAAGATATTTGGAAGCTATTTAAAGAAGGTATCGGTTCAAGACAAATCGAAAGGTTATGGGTGGTTGGATCAAATGATATTACTGCTCCAATCATTGAAAATAGTTACAAGCGTTTTCTTGGAATAATGCAGATCCATCTTAGCAATCTACCTTTTCTATTCGGACAAAGGCCAAGTTCTGCGGACTTTGCTATTTATGGCCAACTTACCCAATTAATAGGACTTGACCCTACATCTAGAGCAATCGCACATGAAGAATCTCTAAGGACTGTAGCGTGGATCAATAGCATGGAAGATCTATCAGGAATAAATCCTGATAAAAGTACTTGGGAAAATTTTGAATCTCTGCCTGGGAGCATGAAATCTCTTTTGAAAGAAATAGGACATGTTTATGTACCCGCACTTTTAGCAAATAGCGAAGCATTAAAAAATGGCGATGAAACATGGGAAACTGAAATAGATGGATCGACTTGGAGTCAAAAAACCTTTAATTACCAAGGAAAGTGTCTCCAATGGATCAATCAAGAATTTTATGCTTTATCAGCGCTAGATCAAAAAAGATTGATGGATCTATTAGAGGGAACAGGTTGCGAAAAATTATTGATAAAGAAAAAATAAATATGAAGATATTAAGAACGCCAGATGAGAGATTCGATGGGATAACTGATTTTCCTTACAAACCACATTATACGAATATCAAAACTAAAGATGGTTCAGATTTACGAATACATCATATAGATGAAGGGCCTAGAGATGGACCTATTTTGCTAGCAATGCATGGCCAACCAGTGTGGTGTTACCTTTATTCAAAGATGATACCTTTCTTAACAGAAGCAGGGATAAGAGTCATTGCTCCAGATTTACCTGGTTATGGAAAATCTGACAAGCCTGCTTCAAGAGAAGACTATAGCTATCAGAATCAAGTGGATTGGATGGTTGATTGGCTTAATGCCAATGATTTTCAAAACATAACTTACTTTGGACAAGACTGGGGTGGTTTAATCGGATTGAGAATAGTGGCTAGGGAATCTGATAGATTCTCAAAAGTTTCGATGGGAAACACAGGGCTTCCTTATAATCCTGAGGTGCCTGATGAGGTTATTGAAGAAGTAAAGGCCTTTAGAGAAAGTAATGTAAAACTTCATCCAATGTCGATGGCGAAACAAGTCAGTCAAATGGATAGCGGAAAAACTCATCCTAGCTTGAAGTTCATGTACTGGCAGAAATTTTGTTGGGATACTGAAGACTTACCCATAGGTTTTATTCAATCTATGCAAATGGATAAGAGATCTATTGTCTCTGTAGTTTTAAATTATATTTTTATACTACTAGGAAAATATAGTGCATCTCCTTTCAAATCTTATGTTGCGAAAGCTTTCGAAGCTCCGTTTCCAGATCCAAGTTATAAGATGGGACCAAGAGCAATGCCGAGTCATGTGCCTACACTGCCTGATCAATCTTTAGAAGAACAAAGAAAAGCAAGAGAGTTTTTCTCTACTTGGGATAAACCTTTTCTTAGTGTCTTTGCGGGAGATGACCCAGTAACAAATGCAATTGAAAAAGATGTACTAGCGATGTGCCCAAATGCAAAGAGTGCTCCTCAAATTGGAGGTGGCCACTTCTATCAATGGACAAGACCTAAAGAATTATCAGACCTATTAATCAACTTTATTAAGGAGAACTAATGAACAGAGTAACGGAACATACGGGATCAAAATATCCAATAATTCAAGCGCCAATGGGATGGATAGCAAGGAGTCAGCTGGCTTCTGCTGTTTGTAATGCAGGTGGCTTTGGTGTTATTGAAACTTCTTCTGGAGAAGTCGATAACTGTAAAGCAGAGATAGAAAAGATGTCTGAATTAACAGATCAGCCATTTGGAGTAAACCTGCCCCTCCTCTTCTTGAGAGATGAAAGTATGGTTGAATTTTGTGTGCAGCATGGTGTGAAGTTTGTAACCACTTCTGCAGGAGACCCCTCAAAGTACATTGATATCCTTAAATATGCAGGCATAACCGTATATCACGCTGTTCCAAGTGTTGAAGGTGCTCTAAAAGCAGCAAACTGCGGCGTTGACGGATTAGTCGTAGAAGGCACAGAAGGTGGCGGCTTCAAAAGTCCTGAAGAAGTGGGATTATTTGTTCTAATACAAGCTATAAGAAAAGAAATTGATCTTCCGATTATTGCTGCTGGAGGTATAGCAGATGGTGCAGGCATGGCAGCAGCCTTTGCTGTTGGAGCAGAAGGAATACAAATGGGAACTCGATTTGTATCTAGTAAAGAAAGTCCGGTGCACGAAAACTTTAAGAATCAGATATTTGAATCTTCAATAAATGGAACATGGATTTTGAATAAAACCTCTAAGCCTGTCATAAGAGCCTTAAGAACAGACTTCACTAAAGACATTTTAGAAGCAGGAGAAATGGACATGTCAGCAATGGGTAAAATACAGGATCTCTACTTTGGGGGAGACATGAATGCAGCACCTGCCCTGTCGGGTCAATCTGTAGGATTAATTGATGGCGTAAAATCTGCTGAAGAAATTATCCAAGATACTATAGAAGAGTTTAATGAGACATGTTCTAAACTCGGAGCATTGAGTCTGTAGAAATGTTCAATTTTAATTTGCTGCCTTCCCCTGCGGATAACGTCTATCGAGGCAACAAGATTTCTTTATGGTTTTTTACTGCCTTCGTCTGCCTGATGACCTGGAGATCTATTATCCATATGCTCTTCGAAAAATTTGGCATGCACGATATAGCAAACTTGGTTGTTTTATCTGGTGATCCAGATCCCATGCCACTTATATATATGTTCTTTTCTTTATGGGGCTTTGCTCAACTGATTTTCTGCGGAGTTTGTTGGATAGTTATTTTTAGATACAAATCTTTAATACCTTTGATGTTCGTATTTTGGTTAATTGAATGGTCGGGAAGACTTTTCTTATATCCACTCATAGGTAGAGCAACCATAGACAGTGGTCTTTATTCAACTGGATTTACTCCCGGAGCAGAAGGTGCTCCTTATGTCACTATTCTGTTAGTGATTTTTTTAGTACTCTCATTGAGAGAAAAAAGTAGAAGAAAAATATGAAGCAATTACAAACCTTAAAATCAGATTTAAATCAGTCGCGAATTGTCTTAGAGCAACTTGGAGATGATATTCAAGAAGGTGAAGTTCTTTTAAAAGTAGAGAAATTTTCATTTACTTCTAACAATGTAACGTACGGGGTAGCTGGCGATACCATAGGTTATTGGAATTTTTTTCCAGCCATTAATAATCCTGATAATACTTGGGGCTGCATACCAGTTTGGGGCTTTGCTGAGGTCATCATGTCTAATAACTCGGAGATTGAGCATGGTGAAAGAGTCTTTGGTTATTTCCCTCCTGCAAACTTTCTAATTGTTAGGCCTATAAAAGTTTCTTCTCAATCCTTTAGCGATGGCAAAGAACACCGTCAGGAATTACCGCCAGTCTATAACAACTATGTAAGACTAAATGCTGAAGAAAATTATGATATTTCTACAGATGATATAAGAGCATTACTCTTCCCTCTGCATATCACCGCTTTTTGTTTATGTGATGCTTTAGAAGAACAATCCTATGATGGTGCATCACAGGTTGTGATTGTTAGCGCTTCAAGTAAGACGGCTATAGGCCTTGCCCAAGGACTAGCAGAAACTAATGGTTCACCAAAAATTATTGGGCTAACCTCCACTGATAACCTCAAATTTGTTGAGGGCTTAGGCTGTTATGACCAAGTAATTTCTTATGATGACTTAGCAAACATAAATAATATTTCTTCTGTGATCGTCGATATGTCAGGCAATCAAGAGGTTCTATCTGCACTCCAAAATGCTTTGGAAGAAAACTTACTCAAATGCATTACCGTCGGTATGACTCATTGGGATAAGGGAGGATCAGTTGATGAAGCGCTCGCCCAAACTGAATTGCAAGAAAGAACTGAGTTCTTTTTTGCTCCTGCTCACATACAAAAACGCATTGGAGATTGGGGTCAGGCTGGGTATGCAGAAAAAACAAATGCCTTTATGTCTGCTAGGGCACAACAAAGCAAAGATTGGATGCAAATCAAAAAAATTTCTGGGTTAGATAATTTTACTAGCACATATGAAGCTGTTGTTTCGGGTGACATTAATCCCAACGAAGGAATTATGGTTGAGGTAAATGAAGCTTAAAAGACTGTCTTACTTTTTACCCATAGCTTTAATTTCTGGAATTTTGATCTGGGAGTACAAGGTCAATATTCTTCTTTGGTCTATCCCAAAAATAGCCTACTTCACAATGCCGGTTCAAGAAAACATCCCAACGTCTTGGTCCGAAGGTCCGAAGGTTGCTTCACAAGATGATAGACCCAACATAATATTAATTTTGGCCGATGATATGGGTTATAACGATATATCCATTCATAATGGGGGTGCAGCTGACGGATCTCTCAAAACTCCCCATATAGATTCATTGGCAAATAGCGGCATTTTGTTTTCGAGAGGTTATGCTGCAAATGCAACTTGCGCTCCATCCAGAGCTTCAATAATGACTGGCAAATATCCAACAAGATTTGGTTATGAATTCACTCCTGTGCCAGCCGCTGGGAGATTAATAATGCAATGGCTTGCTGAAGAGAATGACGCAGAACTCAAAATGAGGATTGATAGTGAAGTGGCCTCAAAGATACCCCCTTATTTGGAACAAGGAATGCCTACCGAAGAACTTACTAGCGCAGAACTAATGAGAGATGCAGGTTACTACACAGCTCATATAGGTAAATGGCATTTAGGAAATGCTTATGGCATGGATCCTCTCAGTCAAGGCTTTCAAGACTCTTTACAGATGATTGGTCCGCTGTATTTGCCTGAAGATCATCCGGATGTCGTTAATGCCAAGTTCGATACACGAATTGATCAGATGATTTGGGGGCTTGGTCAATATTCAGCAACATTTAATGGAGGTAATTTATTTGCACCAGATAAATACCTTACAGATTACTATACCGATGAAGCGCTGAAGGTAATTGAAAAAAATAAAAATAGACCTTTCTTCCTATATCTAAGTCATTGGGCAATTCATAACCCACTCCAAGCCCTCAGAAGTGATGTTGAGCAAATGAGTCATATGTCTGGTCATAATCTTCAGGTTTATTCAGGAATGATAGCTGCGCTTGATAGAAGCGTAGGAAAAGTTGTACAGAAATTGAAGGATTTAGATATTTATGGAAAAACCTTAATCATTTTTACCAGTGATAATGGTGGAGCTAATTATATTGAGTTGGATGATATAAATAAGCCCTACAGAGGTTGGAAAATAAGTTTTTTTGAAGGTGGAATTAGAGTTCCTTATATTGTTAGCTGGCCTGATGAAATAGATCCAGGACAAAATTCAGACAGTGCTGTCCATCACTTTGATATTTTACCTACCATTACCTCAGCGGCAGGAATCAAATTGCCTATTGAGACTGACCTAGATGGAGTAAATTTACTCCCTCACATAAACAAAGAAGTTACTACTCAACCTCATAAAACCCTTTTTTGGAGATCTGGTAATCATCAATCGGTTCTCCACGAAGACTGGAAATATATTGTTAGCAAAAAGGAAAATTTCCGCTGGTTGTTTGATACTTCAGTCGACCAGGAAGAAAAAGATAATCTCATAGAAAGCCACCCTGAAAAAGCCAGATTGCTTGAAGGACTCTTAGTTAAATTCAACTCTGAACAAAGCGATCCTATGTTTCCTTCAGCATATGAGGTTCCAACAATGCTAGATAAGTATGATGGACAGGATTATGAGGAAGCAGATGAATATATTTACTGGTCCAATTAAGATCTAAATACACTATGAACCCATTAGGTCAAAAAACTCATATCACTTGGTGGCTCACTTTAATTATCTTTACGGAAGTATGGCCTATGTTTTTAGGTTCTTATTGGGCCCTAAGTGATCCAACTTTCCTTGGAAGCAGATGAAAATATAAGGAATTACCTTTCTAAAAAGGTTGCTGTCTATAAATTCATCATTCTATATACTAAGTTTTCTAAATTTATGGAGGAGAAATGAAAACACAAATAACTGAACTTTTTGGAATAGAACATCCCATCATCCAAGGTGGAATGCATTTTGTTGGTTTTGCAGAACTGGCTGCTGCCGTATCAAACGCAGGTGGTCTTGGAATAATTACAGGTCTCACTCAGGGAACTCCTGAAAAATTAGATGCTGAGATCAAAAAATGCCAAGCATTAACCGATAAACCTTTTGGTGTAAATCTAACCTTTTTACCTTCCATGACACCTCCAGACTATCCTGGGCTCATTGAAGTTATCATTAATAATGGTGTAAAAGTAGTAGAGACAGCAGGAAGAAATCCGGCAGTTTATATGCCAGCAATGAAAGATGCTGGAATAAAAGTGATCCATAAATGTACTTCTGTAAGACACTCGATTAAAGCACAAGATATTGGTTGTGATGCTGTATCAGTAGATGGCTTTGAGTGCGGTGGTCACCCTGGTGAAGATGATATTCCTAATTTTATTCTTCTTCCAAGAGCTGCTGATGAACTAGATATTCCTTTTGTTGCTTCTGGTGGAATGGCAGATGCAAGAAGCTTGGTAGCGGCTATGGCTCTAGGTGCTGAGGGCATGAATATGGGTACTCGTTTTATTGCTACGCAAGACGCGCCAGTACATCAAAATGTCAAAGAGGCTATCGTGAATGCAAGTGAATTAGATACTAGATTAATTATGAGGTCTTTAACAAATACCGAAAGAGTTTTAAATAATCCAGCTGTAGAAAGTTTGATGGCAAAAGAAAAGGCACTTGGAGATGAATTAAAATTTGAAGATATCATTGATGAAGTTGCTGGCGTTTATCCTAAGGTGATGATTGATGGTGAACCTGAGGCAGGTGCATGGTCTTGTGGAATGGTGGCTGGACTAGTGAGTGATATACCTACAGTCAAAGATCTGATTGACCGAATAATGTCAGATGCTGAAGAGATCATTGCCTCAAAACTCCAAAAAGCTATATAGAAATAAAATCTTGATAAGGTCCCCAAGAAAGATACATAAGTATCTGAGTTTAGCTATTTCAGCTCAACTCTTACTGTGGACCATATCAGGCATCTATTTTTCCTTTAACAAAATTGAAGATGTTAGAGGTAGTCAATACTTAAAACCCAAAGAAGTTATAGAGACTACAAAAGGGATTAAAATTGAAGCTCAGCAAGCTTTAACCCTTGTAGTAGAAAAAACTTATTTAACTCCAAAAGCCGTCATTGAGATAACTGAAGAAGAATCTGGTGCAGAATATAGAGGCCGTTCTTTGCCTTTATATAAAATTGAGACGATTTCTGAAGATAGCAAAGAAATTAATGTATATGTTGACCCCTTTTCAAAAGAAATCGTTGCAGTGAGATCTAATCAATGGAGAATTTGGGACTTTATGTGGGGAATTCATATAATGGATTGGGATGAAAGAGATAATATTGGGAATATATTCTTAAAGATTTTTTCAATTCTGGCTTTACTGAGTGCCTTGTCTGGAATTTACCTTTTCTTTGCTTCTTCTAGCAAGATTAAGAATTAGACAACTAGGCCCTTTAAAAAGATTAGTTACTTTAGAGAATCCTTAAACCACTCAGGCAAAAGATCAATATTATGTTTCTTAGCAAATTTCGCGATTACAGGAATTGTTAAAGGAGCAAAGGGAATAACTGTCATTAGACCTAAACTTAAATCCTTAAGAAGTTCATTCAGTTGATGATTTGCTTTCTCAAGCTCCTCATCAGACACCTCCCCTTTCACATAGTTTGAGTACGTCTTTAGCATGGTACGTGAAGCCTCAGTCTCCTCCATGAGTTTTTCCTTTAAGAAATCTATAATTTTTTTGATTCTTCCATCAAACATTAAACAAGTATACTAAGTAAATTAAAGAAGAAATAAGATTTGAATAAAGAAGAAAGATTTATTTATGTCAGTAAGGAGCTGCAAAAGCTCTACCCAGAAACACCTATCCCTCTGGACCATGACTCTATTTATACATTATTAGTTGCTGTTTTATTATCTGCACAATGTACTGATATTAGAGTGAACAAAGTTACGCCAGAACTGTTTTCTTTAGCAGATAATCCTTTTGATATGGCCTTAGTAGACCCTGAAGTAATCAGAAAGATCATAAGACCCTGCGGTTTATCTCCTAAAAAATCTAAGGCTATTGCAGAACTCAGTAAGATTTTGTGTGAAAAATATGACGGTAAAGTGCCAGAAAGCTTCGAGGCCTTGGAAGCCTTACCAGGAGTGGGACATAAAACTGCATCGGTTGTTATGAGCCAAGGGTTCAATCATCCTGCTTTTCCTGTAGATACCCATATTCATAGATTAGCTCAGAGATGGAGGTTATCTAAAGGGAAAAATGTTACTCAAACTGAAAAAGATCTTAAAAAAGGATTTCTGCTAGATGATTGGAATACCCTTCACTTACAAATTATCTTTTATGGAAGAGAATACTGCACTGCACGAGGTTGCGATGGAAGAGTGTGCCCGATCTGTTCAGTGGTCAATGAAGGAAGGAAATCGGCGATAAAAACCAATAAAGCCTAAAATTAAATAGAGAGAAGTGGTACCTCATTCTGTATAATTGCTTTTGTTAGCCCAACACAACAATTTTAATAATTTATGTTTATCACAGATAAGAATTTAAAAGAATTTGATCCTGATTTATGGGCTTCCATAAACAATGAAACTACGCGTCAAGAAGAGCATATAGAGCTAATTGCTTCTGAAAACTATACGTCAAAAAGTATTTTAGAAATTCAAGGTTCAGTCTTAACTAACAAGTATGCAGAAGGCTATCCTGGAAAAAGATATTATGGAGGATGTGAACACGTAGATATTGCTGAATCACTCGCTATAGATAGAGCTAAAGAGCTTTATGGCGCCGCTTATGCCAATGTGCAACCGCATTCTGGAGCAAGTGCAAACTCTGCAGTTTATCTTGCATTATGTGACGCAGGCGATGTAATAATAGGAATGAGCTTAGATCATGGGGGTCATTTAACCCATGGTGCGAAAGTAAATTTCTCTGGAAAAACTTATCAATCTTTTCAATATGGTCTAGATCCCTCAACAGGTGAACTCAATTATCAAGAAGTTGAAGATTTAG
>Ga0257110_1000612_pt1 | contig 16852 bp, 13 predicted proteins | sample LP_taG_7_FD_190184 | JGI IMG/M metagenome (GOLD analysis project Ga0257110, IMG submission 190184) | Marine microbial communities from Northeast Subartic Pacific Ocean, Canada - LP_J_2015_P26_10m | ecosystem: Environmental > Aquatic > Marine > Oceanic | place: Canada: Northeast Subartic Pacific...
TTTGACCTGTTCCGGCGTCAGAATCGGCGCCGCAAACCACGACCGATTCCAGTGATAGTAGAGAAAGTCATCGTCACTCTCCGCGGGCGGCGGCGGCGCGGGCTCCGGCTCGGGCTCCTGCTCCTCCTCACTTTCAATTTCTTCCACGCCGGTCACCGTTTCGGGGTCGGGCGGCACGTCGGATTCCGAATCCGACATGGCGCGGCGCCAATTTGGCCTGGTTTCCGTTGACTTCCCTACACACCTAAAATCGCGACAGTGCGATAGCGATCCATGCACATTTGCAAAGTTTGTATAAGGCTAAAAGGGCGGGAAATCTCGACACAATCTTCTGTGCATTTCCGGTCACGCTTCTCGTCTGCGCCACTCACACTCAGACCGCCACGACGTAGACGAGCGCGTCGTAGTTCATCATGGCCTTGAGGTCCGTCTCGGCCGCCGCCGCCACCGTCTGGAGGTGGTCCTCGCCCTTCTTCTCATCCTCGCAGAGGTGCGGCATGGCCTTGAGGTGGTCCTTGACGCCCTTGTACACCACGTAAAAGCGGCGCGTCTTGCCCGGGTGCTTGTCGATGCCGATATTGTCAAACTTCCACGACGCCTCGGTCAGCTCGAGGTAGGCATTCGCCCGCCACGACGTCGGCACCGCACCCTCGAGGGGCTCGAGCGGCTCCGCCTCCAGCGACGCCTCATTCGGCACAAACGACTCGCCACCACCGACGATGATCTTCTTGACAAACGTTTCCGAGACGCGCACGCCGCCCTGCGCAATCGTCTTGGCCATGTTGGCAAAGGGCGTCCCGCCCTCGGGGAATTCCGACTTCATCGACGTGACCGCGCCGCCCTGGATGAGCGACACCTTGGCAAACACCCCCGCCCGCATCGCGTGCGCCACCAGCTCCTTGGTGCCCAGGACCGCCTTGGCCCGCGAAAAGGTGCCCTTGGCCGGCCCCTCGGTGCGCTGCGACATGAACTTGCTCGCCAGGTCGCGCAGCGAGAGCTGGACGGCCACCGTCGGAAGATCGGGACGCAGCAGCGGGTTGACGCCCTTTTCGAGCGAATCGAGCGCGGCTTGCTTGTCAAAAACGAACGCGCACGAGATGTCGACGCTGACCGAATTCTTGAGGTCGACCATGACGTCGTTTTCCATCTTCTCTCCCGCCTCGACGTTGCGCACCCAGGCGGCCACAAACGTCTCGGGAAGCGACGCCGCCTCGGCAGCACCGCCGAGGAGCTTGAGAATCTTGTCCGGCTTGTTCTCGGTCGGCCCAAAGCCGTCGATCACGAGGGGCGCAATCTGCGAGTCATACTTGCCCGTCATGAAGAGCGCCTCGTCGCCGCGCGCCACCGTGGCCATCGACGTCTTCGAGAGGCGGTCAATGTGCGACTGGAGGCCCATCACCGCCTCGGCCGACTTGCCCTCCTTTTTCGCCTCGAGGTTGGCGATGATGTTGGTCAGGGCCTTGTCCCAGAGCGCCTGGCACGCCTTGGCCTGAACGAGTTGGCCCTCGTTGAAATCCGCCATGTCGTAAAAGCCGCCGTGGGCCACCGAGCCCATGACGGCCGCGCGGAGCTGCTGGCTTGGCATGTCGCAGATCTCAATCATCTTTTCGCCCACATCCTTGGCCTCCACCGGGCCCGAGAGGTGCTTGCACGACGAGGCATTCTGGTAAAACTTGTCCTCGCCGCCCCGGAGCGCGTGATTGAAACAGTTGCCCGTGTACTCGACCAGCTGGGCCACGGTGGTGTTTTGCACCGACCCCGGGTCGCCATTCTTGGTCGAGTCCTTGTAAAAGGACGTGGACACAGAGTTGAGGTCGGCCACCTCGCTCATGCCGTGAAACATGAGCTCGCGCTCGCGCTTGGCAAACTTGTTGCCCTGCTCCGCCTGCTCCGGGCCCTTGATTGCCTTGGTCGGCAAAAGGTAGTTGAACCCCGGCACACCCGAGAGCACAACGTCCTGGGCCGAGTTGTGCACAATGTCGAGGGCGACAATCTCAATCTTCGGCTTCTTGTCCTTGCCGCCCGGCGTCTGGCTGGCCACCTCGATTTCGCCCGTGCGCACGGACACGCCCTGAATCTTGCACAGGGCCGTTTTGGACCCACCCGAGCCGCGGTCGGGGCGCATCTTCTTGACCATCACCGGCGCCGAGGGCGCATCCCAGAGGCCTAGGATGTCGGCCTTGACATCCGTCTTGTCGTCGCCATTGGCTTCGCCCGTGATCGGGTTGGTCTTTTGCTTCTTGCTCGACATTTCCGTTGACTGGTTTTTGGTAGAGTGGTAGAGAGCTCTGTAGTGCTCGTATAGTTTCGTAGCGCTACTCTTAGAGGGGCAGGCGGTATGGTATCGTGCTAGCGATGTGCAACTTGCATGATTTTATACAATCGGTACACAAGAGGGGGGTCGCCGTGTACCGATTGCGCTGCGCCTCGGGCGGGGCTCCCGCTAACCACAGGCAGGGCGACTGTTACAACTGATTTCTATTTTAGGCAACCGCCTTCCTGGCCGCAGCCTCGGCGCATGCACAGTCCTTTGCGCGGTCCAACATTCTAGAGCGGGCACCAGAGAGGGGAGTCTACGAAAAGCATGGCCTCGAATGGGCACACGGCCACCACCTTCAAGGCCAAGACGGCCGAACATCTCTCCGAGCTCCAGGGCATTGCGGACAATGTCCACGGCTTGATCACGGCCCACATGGCGGCCACCAATACCAGCTTTGCCAAGACCCAGGAGACGCTCACCTCCCTGGCGGTGCTTGTGCGCAATCTGACCAAGGAGCTGGCCGACGCGCGCAAAGCGGCCGTCGACACCAACAAGCGCCTGCGCCAGCTCCAGCTCATGTCGACGCACGCCGCCCTCTACGACACGCTCACCCCCACGACGTATCCGGACGACTGCCGCGAGAATCGGCTGCTCATCCACATGTGCAAGATGTACAAGATCATTCCCTGCGAATTTGACCGCAGTGGGCAGCGGAGGCCCCAGTACGAGCAAGCCAAGGAGGCCCAGGAGGTGCTCGGCTATCTGCTTTTGGGGTACGAGCACCTGGGGCACTCGTTTGCCGACCTGTCGTGTGTCTAGTGCCGCTCCACGGGTGTAGCGAGTAGACTTTCCAGTCAACGGAAATGCCACCCACCAAGTTGCACCGCCTGCCCAAAAAGTGCGCCTTGCGCAAGCACTTGCCCGACGACTGCGTCCGCCTCGTCGACCGCTGGCTGGCCGCCGAGGGGCTCTCGTCCCTCTTGGTCGACGTTCGCCGAACGTCTTGCTTCTTCTTTCAGCTCGAAAGAGCTCACAATGTGTTTCACGCCGAGCGCCACGGCACGCTCGCCCGATACAAAAAAATCAAAGGTGTCACTCTTCGCTACGCCTTCCGCGACCTGTGCGCCCACCTCGGCGTGCCAATATTGGAACATAATCTGCAACGCCCATTCAAAAGCCTCGTCACGCGCGGCGAGCGGCAGCGCGCGAGGCACAACTTGTACGGGCTGAAAAAAACGCCGCTGCGCCTCGCCGATGCGCTGGATTTGGCCGGCGTGACCATTCCACGCCACGCCTTCAAGCGCGACGATTTTGAAGCGCGGCAAACCTGCGAGCAGTTTTGGCTCGTCGAATCGCATCGGACAGAGCATGCTGGTGAGTCGAGTGGCAAGATGCGCACGTTGAGCACGGCAAGGATGGAACGTTGGGAGGCGCGCGCCACCATGAGGGCGGAGCTCGAGGCGGAGCAAGAAGGCCGGGCACATTCGGCAAAGTGGGGGATGCGCGCCGCGATCGCCGACGCCCATCCTCCGGGACCGTGAGCGCGAGAGCGCGCGTAGGAGTTGCAGTCAACGGAAACCCGTCTCGGCCATTATGAGCACTCCCGCGGAGGCGGACGAGGCGGCCCCCTTTTCGGAAGACGATTTGGAAGCGCAGGAGTCGTGGGAGAGGGCAAAGTGGCAGGACTCCCCCGACCCCTTCGACGGCCCACCCGCAGGGGACAATCCCTGGCGCGAGTCGGGGAGCATGTACAAGAAATACGGACCCAAGAAGGAGCCGGAGCCCAAAATCGACCCGCGCACAAACTTGCCCGTGGCGCCGGAAACGGACTATGTCATAGCACGCTTTGACGGCGAGGTGCCCATGGAGAAGCAGTTTCCGGCGCCCGACCATGTGCTCCGGGCGTTGCGCATACCGCCGCCGCCACCTCCCGAGCCCACGATGGACTTTCAACAGGCCATGAAGTGCGAGCGCTTCAAGCGCCGCCGCGTCCTCGCCCGCTCCAAGTGGGCCCGCAAAAAGGCCAAGGGCAACTCGTCGCTCCACGCCGCCTACTTGGCGTGCCTCTACCGCGAAGACACGGTGCAGGTACTGGGCGACCTCGAAACCTCCATCGAGAGGGTGGCAGACGGCTTCCGCGACGTGCCCGTCGCCGGCGACCCCGCCGACTCGAGCGACATGTCGAGTCTTGCCGAGGTGGTGGGCGACGCCCTCGACCGCATCCGCGACGAACTCGTGCGCCAGTAAAAAAAGAATGTGCCATGGTACATGTTACTGTTAGACTGGCAAGGGTACTTGACATTCTGAAGGCTGTGCGCGCCGCTTTGCAAGCGTACATCACTCGTACACTTTTTACTATTCCCGCGGAATTCCTAGCGACAGCAGTCCCCTTTAAGGAAGGTGCCTTCCTGGTCAGAGCCTCGCCGCGCTCGTGCCGTCTCCCTCCCCTGGCTTCCATGGGAGAGTGAATTGCAGTCAACGGAAACCGCGGTCGGAACGCCGCAACCGGCCGACATGTCGACTATCCGCAACCCGGCGTTGCCGCCTAAAACGGACAAGGGCCACGAGCGCGCGTGGACGCCGGAAGAAGATAGGGCTCTGATCGCCGTACTACAAGAAGTGGGGACAACGTTTGGAGGCCGGCGCAACTGGTCGATGACCGAAGACCTCATGATTGAGCGCAAAATGTACCGATCGGGCGCCGAGTGCCGGCACCGCCTCGCGCGCATTGAAAAGGGGCTGAGAAAGCCGGGCGTCAACATGTGCGTCCGGTGCAGTGTGCCGCGCAAAGGTCACTCGTGCCCCTTTGCCGTGGAGCGCGGCCGTCGCTCCCCCAAATGGCTTGTCAATGATTCCAAGAGGCTCTACAAGTTGGTGGAGACCCATGGTTTTCAGTGGGACTACATTGGCGGCTTCTTTCCCGGGTTCCCTTCGGATGGACTCCGCCGTCGCTTTTGGGCCGACAAGCGCGCCGGCAAGCCCGGGACAAAGAAGGCGTACGAGAGTGCGATGGCGCAGGAGGACACGGGCGACCTTGACGAGGCGGACGCGGCGCCCTTGGCCTTGGACGAGGTGGCCCTGTACGCCGAAACGGCCGACGACGAGGCGCCCCTGGCCTTGGCCGAGATGCCCCTCCACCCCGACGCGGCCGAGGCCCCCTTGGCGCTGGCCGAGGTGCCCATGGCCGACGACACGCCGACCTGGGACATGGCCTTCTTGGGCGGGCACGCGGAGACGCAACCCGCAGAGCCCGCTGAGCCCTCTGCGTCGCACGTCGCCTTCTTCTTCCCACACACGCCCGGTGCGGTGCCCAACCCCGCGTGGTCGCACCACGACGTGCTCACCCTGGCGGGCGCCACCAGCGGCACGGCCCACGACGTCTGGGTAAATGTCGTCGACGATGTGGGCGCGGCGTCGTAAAAGTTCCTAATTAAGAAGCGCGCTTCCTTGCCACAGCCTCGGACACACGACCGCCTCGCGCGCGACGCGTCGATTGCAGTCAACGGAAACGACTGAGCGCGACCGCATGGAGACCACGGACGTCAGTCTGGCCATTGTCAAGCACGACCTCCAGCTGCAGAGCGAAGAGGTGGAGAGCCTCAAGGGCACCGTCGAACAGATGGCCGAGCGCTTCGAGGCGCTGGAAAAGCTCGTCGTCGCGCAAACCAAGGCTGCTCAGACGGACAAGGCCACCATCGAGTCGCTCAAGAACAAACTCGTGACGCTGCGGTATGCGCACGAGAATGGCACGCCGCTGCCGCCCGCCGACGAAGTGCACTTGCACGTCACCTCGTTTGGCTACCACGACAAGGCCCTGCTCCAAGGCGCCTTGGTGCCGGCCACCTGTGCCTCCAGGCCGATTGAGGTGACGCTCGAATTGCGGGATGGCAATGGCGATCTCGTGCCCCCTCCTGAAGGGTTTCAAGTTCAAGTCGACTTGGTCTTGAACGGGGATTCGGTGCCGCTCACCCACGACATGGTCACGTGGGGGCGGCGCAGGGACGCTGCCCATCGTCGCCAGAATGCGAGCAACCTGAAGATTGTGTCCGCGTGCGGCAACGGGGAGAATTGCTTCATCATGCCGCACTCCAAGATGTCGACGACCATTTTGGCGGGCGTCTACTCGTCCGAGCTCAACTTTGGCCTGATTTGCGCGCAATTTTCTGCGCGCGGGTGCGCCTTTCCCGTGGCGCCGGCGCAGACGTTTCCGTTTTTGAACATGTCGCGGCTGCCCTCGTCGCGGCCTGCCTATCGCAAGGATAGGCAGAGCAAGGAGGAGGCCAAGCGACGGCGCCTCGCCGAGGAGAGCGACGAGGGCGACCAAGAAGTGGACATTTCGGCGGTCGGTTTGTAGACCTCTAAGATTACCTAATTAGGAAGGCATCTTCCTGGCCGCAGTCTCGGGCGGCCGAGGGGGGTTGGGCGATTTGGCGATTTTGGCACCTCACCTTGGCACGGGCGGGCGTGTCCGTCCACGGGAATGCTGCACGGTCCGGGCGCCGTCTACCCTGCGTTTGAACAGGAAACGCACACGCTGTCGACGCCCAACCCCGTGTCCTACGATGGCAAGCTCCTGAATTGGAAGTCTGAGTTGGACGTGTGCGTCCACGACCGGGCGGTTGTCACGCTCCGCCCCACGCACGGCAAAGAGGTGCCCGACGACGACGAGGAGCTCGAAGACGACGAGCCGCGCGAAGTGGTGCACAAGCTGCGCGACGTGGTGGTGAATGTTGTCGGCGTGGAGCGTCGCGGCGAGGCGGGCCAGCAACAGGTGTGGGTGCTCGCCAAGTACGGGGAGAAGGACATTGTCTTCCAATCCAAACGCCTCAAGTCGCGCGAGCCCGAATTCCACGTCGAGTACATTCGCGCTCAGTGCTGGGGCCACGGCGGCACCCAGTATCTCGTCAAGTGGCTCCACGGCGACCACACGTGGGAGCCGTGGTCCCACCTCGACCGCAACCTCGCAGCGCTCCTCGCCTTTCAAGAGAGCCCGATCAAGATTCGCACGCGCCGCCACGCCGAGGTGCGTGGGTGTCATCGCTGCGAGAATCCGTGGCTCCACGTCGCGCACACGTGCGAGTGGCACGCCCGCAAGCGGTCGCGGCATGAGTAGCAGTCAACGGGAAGTGCGCGTCGAATTGTTTTCCCTTCTCCCCGAAGTGCTCGTACGTAAAATTCTCCTGCATGCATGCTTTCTAAACTACGGAAAAAAGCGAGTCGTCCCCTACCCCGACCACTCGAAGCGGTATTGGGGGTGCAAAACGCGCTTTGAGCGCACCTCCGAGTATCGTCCGGTGAACAAGCTCTTTGCCAGATTGCTGCCCAAGGGTGAATTCGCAGGACTCCACGACAAGAGTGCTGTGTTTTTTGCCTCGGACACCCTCCAGTTTGCTTTTGCCATTGCCAACTATTGGTACGAATTTGGACACCGCCTCCCCCTGGACATGATGGACACGCACGTCTTCCTGTACGACCGCGTGTTTGAGTTTCACTATCGCATCAATCCCGTGCACAGTGTGATGGGCAAAGAGCAATCTCAAATCCTTTTGGACGTGCTGCGGGTGCAGTGGCCTCTGCTGGCGCGCTCGCACCCTGCAGAGGTGCAACGAGACGCCGTCCACGTCCTGAAAAAGTGGTACTCGTACCTCGCGAGCAAGCGCCAGCTTGTGCTGAGCAATGTGTTGAAAATTATCTAAGCCCGTCTCTCCCTCAAGATTACCCGGCAGTGATGCGGTTGGCACCGCCCATGCTGCCGTGGTAGCGGCAGTCGAGGCTGAGCGGGAAGCACGCGGCGACGGTTGGCAGCGTCACGTCCCAGCGTCCATAGTGCCAGTCGCCGCCACTGGTCCCTCCGCCCATACTCTGCCACGAAAAGGAGCAGCCGCTCTGCGCCGCCAGAAGACGCATTGGGTGGTACATCTCCCCAATGTCCAGTGGCATCGTCTCGCCCGGCGCCTTGGAAAAGGATTGGGAGGTGCCACCAAACTTGTAGGCCCCATTGTCGACGGTGACAATGAGCGTCGGAGGCGGCGACGGCGACGGCGGCGGCGGTGGCGGCGGCAACGGCGGCGGCAACGGCGGCGGCGGCGACGGCGGTGGCGGCGACGGCGGCGGCAACAACGGCGGCGGCGGCGACGGCGACGGCGACGGCACCGAGGGCGGCGCTGGCGGCGGCGACGTCACGGGGGAATCGACATAGTAGGAGCCCACGAGCGCGTCCCACACGCCCCGCGAGCCTCCGCATCCCGTCGACTGCCAGGGCAAGGCCATGAGCGCGGGCGTGGTGTGGTCCACGTCGCGCAGCGCCACCCACTGGCAGCCGTCGTATTCCGAGTAGCCCACGGCGAAGACGGTGTGGCCGAGGCTGTTGCCCGGAAGCTCGGTGTTGGCCACATAGTCCTCCTCCACGTCCCCATTCGTGGGCGCCCACACGTCAAGGGCAAACAGGGTGACAAAGTTGGTGACGGCAATGGTCGCTCCCTGTTGGGAAACGCCCCACCCGTCGAGGTACAAGACGACGCCCCGGTTGGCGTCAATGTTGGTCTTGAGCGCATTCCAGACGATTGTGCTGTCCGACCGCTGCGTCACATCGTACGGGAGGCGGCCCACCGCAGTCGCACTGGGGTGCGGCGCGCCCGACGAGTGGTACATCCAGCCCGCCATCCCGGCCGCGGGCGTGCGCGCATAGAATTCGGTGGCGCCCTCGATGGCCGACTCGAGCAGAGTGCCTCGGGCCATGCCAAGGGTGCTGGGGCCGCCCACATTGACGACGCCCTTGTCGTTGGTGTTCATAAACCAGCTGAATCCGGGCTGTTCGAGCACATGATCCACGGGCACATCGCCGTAGAATTGCGACACGATGAGCGCATAGGGCCCATAGCCGTAGTCGTAAAAGCCCCAGTTGCCGAGCGGGCCCACCGTGTAGGGTGCGCCCGTAGGCACCTCGGGCACGAGGCCCACGGCATGGAGGTGCTGCAGCTGCATGGCGTGCGCCACCGGCGTGCAGAGCGCGCGGTCGGAAATGGTTGGCTCTGGCACCCACGGCGGCAGCAGGTCGTTTGGCAGCGGCGACAGCAGCGTGAACTGGAAGACGGGCGGCGCCGGCAGCGCGGGCGGCGGCGACGGCGACGTCGACGGCGGGGGCGGCGACGGCGACGCCGACGGCGGGGGCGGCGAGGGCAACGGCGACGGCGGCGGCAGGTAGTCGTCGCACACACACTTCCAGACGTTTGTGGGCTGGCAGAGGTTTTGCGTGGGATCGGCGCCGTGCCGAAATCCGAATTCGTTGCCACTATTCCCAAAAAGGCAGCCAAAGAGGTTGCTGTTGCTCGGCGACAGCGTTCCATACCATGAACGCCCAGTTACTTCGGCGAGGTGCATGCAGTCGGCGAGCGACCCCGTCGACGGGCACGATGCCGAGGTGTCGACCAGCAGCGCAAAGGGCATGGCGGGCGGCGGCGGCGACGGCGACGCCGACGGCGGCGGCGGCGACGGCTCCAGCGTGCTTTGCGCCGGCGGCGGTGCTTCAGCCAAAGGCGAGGACGACGAGGAGGGCGAGGGCAGCGAGGGCGGCGACGCTGGTGGCGCAGACGGAGGATTGACACAGGTGCCACATTGGCCGTCGTCGGGAGACCAGTATGGTGTCGCGAACGGACATTCGCACCTCGGTACGCACTGTTCGGTGCACACGGGATCCGGGTCGGCACACGTCTGGTTGCATGCCGAGCCGCAAGAGTTCCACGATAGATTTCCCGCGCATAGGGGCGTCGAGCTCGGTGCACCAGACAGCCCCGGGCCGGGGGGCGGCAGATACAGTATGTGCGGCGGCGAGGAGGGCGCAAAGGTGAAAACCACGCTGGTCTCGGTCGATGGCGGCCCTGGGGGCAAGGGAGAGGGCGAGAAGGGCGGTGGCGGTGACGTAGGTGGTAGAGACGGTGGCGAGGGGCCAGTGAGTTGCAAAATCCACCAAATCGGAACAATGTAGGTCAAACTCAGAGCTAAGAGCAAAAATAACACCACCGACAAGAAGACAATCATGCAGCAGACCCATTTGCGCAGTTTGAGCACCTTTTCCTTGGCGCAGGCCAAGTCGTCACAGTCGACGACCGTGCTTTGCAATGTCTGAAACGTCCACCGCTCCATGCCCTAGCGTCCTATCGTCTATTAGGGACAAGCCTATCAACGTATTATCAGTCAACGGAAATGGCGCCGCGCGTGCGCATTCGATTGCACTTGCCCAAGGTGCCGCCCTCGCCGCTCCCGGCCGACACGGCCTACGTCAAAGACTCGCTCGAGTTTCTCAAGGAGGCGTTTGAGATGATTCTCAACGACGAGGCGATGCGCGTGCACAGTTTTGAAGCGCTGTACCGCGTCGCCTACAATCTCATCCTCCAGCGCAAGGGCGACCTGGTCTACAAGTTGGCGACCCACGCCATGCGCCGCGCGCGCACGCTCGCCCCCCTCGAGCGCTACCGCGCAAAACGCATGATTCGCGACGTGTGCATGTACCTCGACCGCGTCTACTGCACGAGCCACAAGCTTCCGCGTCTCTGGGACATTGATGACTACAGTCTTTGTTAAAATTCTACTCTTGCAATACCCATTCAAAGCCCATCTTTTTCACCACCTCGTGCTCGCCCAGCTGCCCGAGACGCACGCAGAGTTGGGCGAGGAGGGGCGTGCCGTGCGCGTGCTGCATCATGCTGCGCATCGTGTCGTCGGCGTCCATGTAGAGCTGCACGAGCGGCGGCACGAGCGGCGCGCCGATGCCCCCCTGAGTCCGGTTGGCGGGGTTGGCAAGAAAGACTTTCCACTCTTGCACGGTAAACCACTCTTGCTGCGGGTCGTTGAAGCGTTCCCGTGCGCGTGTCTTGGCATCCCGCGAGAGAGTATTCCAAGATCTTCCTTCCGGCGTCTTCTTCCAGTCTTGCATCATCTTGTCAAAGGCTGCTCTGACCCTTTCCTTGTTTTGATACTTTTTCTTTTCCCAGTCTGTGTAGGCCGGGCGCGCTCCATTGGTGACGAATGCCAGCGCCACGGCATCGGGAAAGCGGATGATCAGTGCGGTCCCCAGCGCTTGCTCTGCGGCCGAGCCCGTCGCCAGCCGGGTGACTGCTTCGGTAAATTTCGGCCAGCACGTGGTGAGGTCTGGCTCGTGTCGGCGGGGAAACCACGGCTGCCGGTTGTCGGCGGCGGTCTTGATCCACTCCTCCACACGGTCGGCATACTCGTCGTCCGTCTCCCAAAGACCAAGCTCAATTTGAAAGAGCCGATCGGGATTTCTCGACGGAGGGAGAGGCGGGGGCCACGGGTTGGCCGTCGCCGACTTGTTAAATCGCGGCCGGTGAGCGTAGATGCCCTCGCCAAACGGCACCTGTCGCTGCAGAATGTTTGGCATGTTGAGCATCTGCGATTGCGCATCGTTTGCTCCAATCGCCTGCAGCGCCTCTCGCTTTGCAACTTGCACCGCTTTGATCTTGGCATCGAGGTCTATTTCGACTTGTTCGTACACCTTCTTTGCAGCTCGAAGGCGCTCTTGGATCAACTCGCGGACCTCGCCCATCTTCTCCTGGAGTGCTGGCAGAATCGTCTCCGGACTCTCGGTGCCAAACTGGGTTCTCAGCTCCCCTCTGAGCTGGTTGCGCTTGGCCTCCAGGAATTGCGCCAATTGATCTCGCTCCTCAATCAGCTTGGCGTCTTGCAAGTCTTGGACATCCTTGTCGACCACCTTGGTGATCCAGTCGACACGAACCTTGACACGACGCTGTGCAGCGTCAAGCTTTGCAAACGCCCGCTTTGCCTCTTCGTCGGTGGAGGCGTTTTGGAGCGCCTGCAATTCGTCCACCTGTTGGTTGACAAAATCCTTGGCTTCATCCACGTCTTCCGTCTTCTTGGGCAGGCCCTCGCCCTTTAGCAGTTTTTGCAGCTGCTCCTGCCGCTGTTCCACGGTGAGTCCCAAATTCTTGATGTCACTGATCACGCGCACCAAGGCTGGCACCGCCTCTTCACCTCCCAGTGATGTCAGCAGCTTTGCCGCCTCCTCCTGCCTCTTTGCCTCCTCCTTTTGCTTGCGCACCGTTAAGTTTTCCGTCTGCGACTGGCGATAGTAGGCCAAGCTGGCCCGCCAGTACCGCGAGCGCGTCGTGTCGCGATTCTGGGGAAAGCCCGTCTCGAGCGGATCCGCACCCAAGAGCTTCATGGCCAGCTCAAAGGGATTGTAGCCAAAGTTGCGAAGAAAGGACATGCGCAAAAAGGGCTTCAGTTGGCGGTCTCGGATTTTTTCGGCGAGGCGAAGCTCGAGCGCCTCGTCCGTGGGCAAAATGGCCCATTGCAAAATGTAGGCGCTGCCCAGCTTGGAGCGCATACTAGCTTTGAACTTGCCTCCCACTTCGTAGGGCCCCGTCTTGCCATCTCTCCGTTTTGGCCGCATTCCATTTGCTTCCACATCGTCCGGAAGCGGATCGCCATTCGTCTTGAGCCGCCAAACGCCCCAGTGCTCCCACCGCTGCGCAAAGCGAATGCCCGGCTGGCCTTCTGGAATCGCATTCCCCTTGTCGTCGTAATCCTCCAAGGGGGGTCGTTCGGTCCCCGCAGCCCCCGTTTGGCTTTCGGAGGGCGGCTTGTTGGAACCAATGCGCTGCCACAGCTGCCGAAGGCCCGGAATGGCTTGCACGTCCTTCAAGGTGGGCAGCTCGAGCGGCACGCGGGCATCATAGTCACGCCGCTGTTTTACGACTTCGGCCGTCTCGTCAGCAGAGAGCTCCAATGGATTCGCCGCCCTTGCCAGTTCGGCGTCAAAGGTTGCCCGTCGCTGGCTTCTCGCCTCACTGGCTTCTTTCTGCAATTTGGTAAACAATTGCCTTGTTGTCGAGGCGCCCACTCCACCCCGCGCATCGAGGCCCACAACGTCTCGGGCCCAAAAGTTGGCATTCGGTCGCTCGGCCACGCCCACTCCCGCGTCGTCCTCGTCGGCATACTGGACAAGATTACCCTCCGCGTCCTCGACCACTTCCATGTCCTTTGGACATTCCACCTGGCGCTGCGACTCGCCCCGCTCAAACATGATGAGCCGCTGGTAGGTCATGATTTGGCCGCGGTATTTGAGATAGTTGCGCTCGCGAGTGATTTTCACACCGTCGCGAAATTCTGCCTCGTCCAGCTTGATGCCCGCACGTTCATACATGCCCCCCACGCCCGTGAGACGATCGTACAAGTCGCAGTCGTTGAGATCGTCTGGCAGATGCGGCAGGTCGACCGGGTCCATGCCCTTGGGGTCCACCGAAGCAAACCACACCACGCGCAGCTGATCGCGCGAAAAGCGTTCCCCTCTCCACGCAAACTTGTCGTCCGGACCGCCTTGCGAATCGTGCGAGGCGGGGAAAAAGTTGGCCTGGTAGCCCAGCGTCTTCTTCCAGTTTGCAATCGTCGCCGAGCCCGCTTGTTGAACAAGCTTTGGCACCGCCCGACGCGTTTGAATCTCAAAAATCTTGTCGAGCAAGCGGTGGCCCACGTCGGCCAGGGTTTCGCTGTTGCTGTGCACCGGGTACAGTTCGCCATCCCGGCGTCCAAGGTAGCACGAAAGCTTGTCGGCCCCGGCAAATCCCAAGACTCCGCCGCCCGACTCGGGACTCGTAAAGTCCCAAATGTTGGCGGGAGGAGCTTTGGCGGCCCCCTTTTGCCCCGCCTCGCGCGGACAGGGAGTTTCCTTCACCTGTTTTGACAAAGTGGGAAATAGCTCATCCTTTTTGAAAAAGCCATTGCCATCAAACCCCAGGGCGTCGTAGCCATCGCCGGCAATGGTTTGCTGCTGCGGTTCCACAGCGTAGGCAATCCGCATCACGTCCAAACTGGCCCGCGCATCGTCAAAATCAGGATGATAATACTCGCTCACTGGATAGTCGAGGCGGTAATTCGACCCCTTGGCGCGGGCCTCCGCACGACCGAGGCCCGGGTAGGCTTGCTGGTAGTAGGCCCCAAAGGTGCCCGGAAATTGCGAATCGGGGACATTCTTGTACACGCCACGGTTCATGAGACTGTGTTCGCGACGCACGGCCAGAATCTTGACCGTTTGACGGGCATACTTGTTGTCCAGGTTGACCAATTTCTTGAACTTTTTCTCGTCGACGCTCTCCTTGGTGACTGTTTTAAAATCAGACTTCTTGACCACGTCGGGATTCTTTTCCGCCTCTTCCTTTTGCGCCTTTTTGAGAGCCCGCTGCTCCCGCCGCTGCCGCGTCAGAATTTCTTCCACGTCGCTTCGAAGCTGTTGCGCCGCCCGGTCGGCGCTGCGACGGCACTGGTCCTCCTTCTTCTCCCGCACCTTTTGTTCCTTGAACGCTACGAGGGCCTCCGCCCTGGCCGTTTCCCTTAGGGCTTCTTGCTGCGCCGCATCCTTGAGCTGTTGCGCCTCGGCCTCTCGCGCCGCCGCCTCTTCCAACGTCTTGATCATAGCCGCCTCCAAGGCCGCATCCTCGGCGGCTTCGTCTGCCGCCCGTTTTGCCAGCAAGGCTTGTTTCTGCTGCTCTTCCTCCTTGCGACGCTGCGTGTCCGTCGTTTTGGATGCAATCTCTCGCTTTACCCTGTCCAAAAAGTCTGCCTGCGTTTCCGGCGTGACCTCTTCAAAGAGCCCCTCCAAGTCCTCCTCGCCCTTGGTCAGACTGTCCAGCCACCGCAAAAACAAGTCGAGCAGCGGAGGAGAGTTTCGAAAGCGCAGCTCATAGTTTTCGCGTTCCTCTTGTTTGGCGCGCTGCACGGCGTCCCAAATTTTGGCCTTGGCAAGCTCCACCTCTTCGGGCGGCGTCGACGGCCCAAAGTCCACCGCCACGAGGTCTGCCACGTCTTGGTCGCCCGCGTCTTTTTTCGCCGCCAGCATCTCCTCCCTGTACTTGCGAATCAGCATTTCATTCTTCACCTTTTTCCACGCAGCAGCCTGCTCTTTTTGCAATTCTACTTGCTTTTTCAGCTGCTCCGCATCGAAGGCGGCCTGTTCTTCCTTCGCCTTGCGCTGCGCTGCGAGCGCTTCCGTGTCCGTCGGGCCCTCTTCGTCCGAATTCGACAGCGATTGCAAGTCGTCGTCTTCGTCGTCCGAATTCGACAGCGATTGCAAGTCGTCGTCTTCGTCGTCCGTCTCCGCCGGCGGAGCCTCGCCCGGCGTCGGCTCCGGAACCGGCGGCAAGTCGTCGGGCGCGGGCACGGGTGTGGGCCCCGTCAACACCGCCCCGTCGTCTGAATCCGTCAAGGATTCCGAATCCGAGTAGTCCTCCGGGTCCCCCTGGCCGAGTACAATCCCTCCCCCGCCAGCGCTCATGGCACACTCTTTACTTGTTACATTCTAGTCTACCCCTTATCTTTCACTCTGCGGGCGCCGGGCTGCGGCCCCGCAGCTCAAAGCGCTCATTCGTCCCACTCGGCCCGGCCTCGTTCACGTCGGCCATCGCCGCGTCCCCTCCCTGCCCCTCGCACTGCGGTGCCTCCAGCTCCATGGGGTCGAGATCCACCAATCCCGGCATACACGCCATCTCCATCTTTTTGATGTGATCCTTGTGCTTGTTGACCACGCTCTTTGTCCTCTTCGGCCTGTGCATCGGCGCATCCTCGCGCGCCTTCTTTTCCAGCGCCGCATACGTGCGCGGAATGGCCGGGATCAGATCCAGACCCTTGAACTTCTTGTAGCCCTTGGCGCTGGCCAGCTCAATGATGCGCGACTGGATGCACGTTGTCATGTTGTTGAGCGCCGTGTACGCCACCGAGTCGCGCTCACCCTCGACGCGCGGCGGAATGATGCCCCGCTCCGACAGCGACGTGTACGAGTGCTTCAGCCAGGTTGACGCTGCAAAAATGTCACCCTTGACGCCGCGCATCGACCGCGAGCCCTGCCGACGCTGAATGTACTTTTGGCGGTCCTCTTCGGTCACCTTGCCGCGATTCATCGACATGGCAACGTGGTCGAGCGACACCTCCTGCTCCGGATCGTCCTTGTCGTCCGTCGTCTCCACAAACGGCACATCGGCATTCTTCTCCTTCTTCAGCTTGCACGAGAGCAGCTGGCGGTTGTTCTCGTCAAAGCCCAGCGTGCGCATCGTCAGGTGCGGCAAGTCGTCAAACGTCAGATTGAATCCCAAATTGGAAAACGTCTGCACCGCCTGCGCGAGCTGCGCCTCCCCAATGTCGTCGTAGAGCATCTCCGCCGTGTAAAAGGCGATGAGGTTGCTCACCAAGTCGTACGCCGACGGCATGACCGTGTTCGCATTCTCGGGGAGCTTGGCCGCGGGCGCCGACGCTTCGGCCGTCGGGCGCTTGCCCGCCGCCCGGCCCTTGTCGAGGCGCGGCGCCGAAAGACCCACCGGGCCAGGTTGGTTGTGGCAAAAGCGCTCTTGCCGATTCTTGAGCCCGGGAATCGTCGACGCCTTGAGCGACGCCTCGCCCACGAGCGACCAATGCGCATCGACCACCCCAATGTTGACGTGTACCTCTCCGTCGATGAGCTTGACGGGCGGGCACACGGAGATGACATTGGAGTTCAACACATTGAGCGCCGGCAGTCGCCCCGCGCGCATCAGCGTGTCCATCTTGCGCTGCAGCATGGTATTCTCC
>Ga0257110_1000613_pt1 | contig 16831 bp, 23 predicted proteins | sample LP_taG_7_FD_190184 | JGI IMG/M metagenome (GOLD analysis project Ga0257110, IMG submission 190184) | Marine microbial communities from Northeast Subartic Pacific Ocean, Canada - LP_J_2015_P26_10m | ecosystem: Environmental > Aquatic > Marine > Oceanic | place: Canada: Northeast Subartic Pacific...
TTGATTTACTGTAACAATCCTCATTTGGGGTAAAGTTACAATAGCACTAGGTTATATTATGGTTACTCATTAGAGGAGATAAACATGGTGAATCCATTAGGATTAGTAGCCAGGTTAACTCGACCAATATTTGGGACGGCATCTGACTACTTCGAAAAATTTGATGAAATGATGAAACACGGTAATATAGAAACTGTATTATCAAGAATTTCATAGTTTCTGATTCATAAAAAAAGGGACGTAATGTCCCTTTTTTATTGGTTGTAACTTCTACTATGTAGTAGGAGCAGAACCGTCGTCTGTTGCTGGTGCATCATCTTGTAAAGAACTGAATACATCTTGTATAGCATCAGTGTCTGAATAATCTGGACCATCCTGTGGTGCATCTGTACCTGCTTGTTGGAAACTATCCATTGGCATGTCTTCTGGCATTGGTGCAGTTTCAACATTTACTTCTTCATGCATTTCTACATGTGCTGTATCTACAGGTGCTGGGACCATTTCTGGTTCCGGTGCATCTTCCATAACCGGTGCTGGTACCATTCCTGGTGCATCGATTGTGTTACCGTTATCAGTAGTTTCGTAATGCACTTCATCGTGTGCTGGCATTGGTGCTGGTGCTGGAACTGGCTCAACGTATTCTTCTACAATTTCTGTAGGGGCAACATACCAGTCATCTGCATAACTGTTTGACCAGTCATTTGCACTTTCTTCTACCCATACGTTACCGTGCTCTGGTAAGTATGTCATATCAGTATGATAGTTTGTTAATAAGTTTGAATCATCCCAATCGTATTCGTTTGGTTGCATCCAACACTGACAACATTCATCCCAATAAGCGCCGTCGCCTAATCCTTCTGGACATGGGTGAGTTGGTGTTGATGGGTGCATGTAGTCGCCTACTGCTGGTGCTACAAATACTTCTTCGTATTCTTCAACTGGTTCGTGATGTGGAATTTCCCATAGTTTCATTTCAAGTGCGTTTAAACTTTCCCTGACACCATGAATCATTTCCATGATTTCTTGACGTGGGTCTAACATAATTTTCTCCATATATGTGTTTTTATTTTTGTTAACAATAGTGTGTCTGTTGTATATACCATACTATTTATTAATAAAAGGCATTAGATGTATCACTGTGGTCAGTAACATCCTTAACACCTGTTAGTTCTGGAAGTTCATCCATTAGTTGTTTTTCAACACCATATTTAAGTGTTACATCAACTTGGGCACAACCTTGGCATCCTCCACCGAAACTTAATATTGCAACTTTGTCTTCTGTGATTTCAACTAAGTTACATTCGCCACCGTGGGCGGCAATACCTGGGTTAACATCATTCCATAATACATAGTTAACTTTTTCTTCTAGTGTAGCATCTTCCCCTAGTCTAGGTAGTTTACTGTTAGGTGCTCTTATTGTTAAACTTCCACCGTATTCTTCTTGATCATAATTAACAGTTGCTTCGTGTAGGAACTTGATACTTTGCTCATCTAGGTACACATTCAAGTATTTGAATTCACGAAGTACTGTGCCTTCGTGATTATTTTCTCTGCAATACGTTAATAACGTTTCTGCTTTAGGAGTACCAGGTTTGTCAACATACAAACGTACACCAATAACATCTTCTTGCTTGGCTAGTAGCTCAGCCAGATACTGTTGAGCTGGCTCAGTTACAGTTATATTATATTCATCTACTGTTATTGTTGACATTGTTCTACCTCTATGTTACTTTTATCTAAAAATTGTTTACCATTGCCTATTGCGGCCATATATTCCACATCATAATATACTTTACTTATCCCCGCTTGGTGAATAATTTTAGCACATTGTATACATGGTAAATGTGTACAAAACAGTACAGCATCCTTACAACTATCGTTGCTTTGTGCAACTTTGGCTATTGCATTTGTTTCAGCATGTAGTACTTCTGGTTTAGTTTTATCTTCCCCAGGTATCTCACATTCGTTATCCCACCCACTAGGCATACCATTGTATCCTATACTAATAATGCGATTGTCTTTTACAATAATACAACCTACTTGGGCACGTTTGGCAACACTAAGTTTTGCTGTCTCATGAGCAATATTCATATAGTAAGGTATCATTTTACTTTTCATATTTGCTTACGCTCACTGCAGAACTTCGACCTCCAAATCCAAAACTTGTTTTCATAAGTTTATTATATTCAAAATGCTTTTTACTATCAAATGTAAATGCAAAGTGTGATGTATCAAACGGTTCTACAAGTCCTGCATTACCTGGAATAAAGTCTTGTGTCATTGCTTCTGCACCTAACACTAGTTCTATTAAACAACTAGCACCCATCATATGTCCTATTTGTCCTTTGTTACTGTATAGCCATGAGTCCTTGTTAAAGTATTCTTTTAGTACATTAAACTCTACTGGGTCGCCTACCGGTGTACCTGTGGCGTGTGCATTAATAACATTGTAATCTTCTTTTGTAGTACCTGCTTTATCCATTGCTTGTTTTATTGCCATTCTACCGCCAGTACCTTCAGGGTCTGGTTGAGTAGGGTGATGGGCATCACTGGCAATGCCTATGCCATCAATAACCCAACGTATGTTAGCACCTCGAGCCTCTGCTTTTTCTAACGGTTCAACAATCAAGTACACACTACCTTCTCCTGGTATAATACCATCTCGGTCAATGTCCCATGGTACACTCTTTGGTGTATTTGAATGGGCACCTAATGCCTGAAAGTAGTATAGTGTTGTACTTGACGTCATAAAATCTGTAGCACCTACTATAGCAACGTCTGTGCCTGTCTCTAAGTACTTCTCTGCTGTTTGCAATGCTTGAACACCAGATATACATGTTGCGGCAATAACACTTGCTGGACCATGTATTTTATAATGTTCGCTTATTACATTACTAACATATTCTTGTGCAGAGTTAAGCAATACTTTAGGGTGTATTTTTCTTCTGCCTTTAATTAGATCTGTTACCCAGTCTAGTTCACTTAAACAACCACCTTGAATACTGCCTACAAACACAGGCGTATCTTCGGGTAATTTTTTTATTCCGCTCATCCTAACTGCTTCATCGACTGCAATTAAACTTGTAGTACAAATAGGATCAGAATAACGTTGATCTCTGTCTGGAACTAAATCATCAATATTTACATCATCGTAGTTCGCATGAAATATTTTAGATAGTTTCATTAATGGTGATGCTATAGGGTCGTCTTTAATTCTAGCGTCTGCTAACGGCACTACCATGTCTTTTAAATTTTCTATGTTAGTTGGTAAGTCATTTCCCAGTGGAGAAACAACTCCAACTCCTGTAACTGCCATTTTCATATCTTTATGTCCTGTATTAGTTTTTGTATCTTTCTGCTAGATACTTTTCGTGTTGTACCCACTTACCTTTTTTCATAAATCCCCATTCTCGTATCACTGGGCCTGGAAAAAATAATGTCCAAGGATCAACGCCAGGCTCAAGCTCAACGCGATGAAGTTGGTTACTGCCAGCAATGCGTATCGTACCCGCGGACCGCCAGTACTTGCCAGTTGGCGTATACTCCCAATAACCCCCTTTAAGGATAACAGTGATAAAAGGCCAAGGATGATCGTGTAAGTCATCCGGATCTCCTTTGTGAAAGTTGTGTAGGAATATGTTAAACGGAAACCATTTCCTATCTTTTAAAAACAAGTAATACCTTGTTAAGTACGGCTCGTTGTCTGCATCAAGTATAACTCTCTTTCTACCTAATGTTTCTAATAATTTTAATATCATTTCCATCCACCAGCAGTTATTAATTGCATCGCCCATAATCTGTGACTAGTTGGACTAGGATAATTTACATTCATCTTTAGTTTTTGAAATGATATGTCGTTCCAATAATTCTGTACATCTTCTATGCATTTTATTTGGTGATCTTTCCATGCTACAGGAGTTCCACCAACCCAAGACATCATACAGTTTTGCTGTCTTAACATCAATGCTGGATTGCTAATTTGTCTCCCTTCTAATAACTCTACTCCATCAAGTTGTGAATTAAAAGTAGTCCAATCTAAATCTTGTGTTTTAGTTTTGTATTGTGATCTTTCATCTTTGCTAATACACCATGGGTTAAAATTCTTCCACAGCACAATGTCTACGTTGTTATACTTTTGTATTATTTCATCTGCCCACACTAGAAACGATTTATCATATTCGTATAACCACTCTTCAGCAGTTATACCTACCTGTGTCATACTGTCGTTTGTGAATTTGTTAATAAATGGGGTGTCATATAAATGACAAGCATTTGCACATCTATGTGGATCAGTTATTTGAATGCATAACTTAACCTCGTTATACTTATGTACCCATTCTGGTAATATACGTTCTGCTTTTTCAAACATGTTCGTTGTATGATCGCCAGGCCATGCACTTTGATATAAATCGCAATCTAATAATTGCGACATCTTAGGACCCACTGGTTCTACAATTCCTCTTATAACACTTTCAACAGATTCTCTTATTTCATTGCCAACAACCATATCTCTGATTTTGCCGCCATATGACCAACTCTCCCCAAAGAACATTACTACTTCTTTGCTTCGTCTGTATAATGCAAATTCGGTATTAGGAAAATTATTTACTCTACATTCTTGTCTAGTTTCAACTACATCACTTGCAGGTCTATCAAAAAACTCTACTCCAAATAAAGAGACATCATTTTCACTGTAATTAGATGTATAATTTTTTATGTATTCATTGTAGAGTATTGGTGGGAAGTCTTCTGGGCCTCCCCTCGGTACTGTATTCGAAATTATTTCGTCAGTCATACCAACCTGTCTAATATTTTTGTATTTGAATTGCTAAGGTGTGCGTAAACGTTTTCAGCATAATGAAACAATGCTACATATAAACCTGTGCTTACTGCTAGTTTAAAATCAAAGGGAATAGCGGCAATGTATGTTTGTAGCAGTGAACCACCGCTTGAGAACCACACAGCACCGTTTACAGTAACGTGCCATAACAATACAGCACTTACACTACCCCAAAAAAGGCTCTTTGTGTGCCTACTTATAGTGGGTGTAACAGCGAATACTATAAGCATTGTTGCGAGTATAAGTGTACTAACTGGTTCTAAAAATACATTTGTGAATGCAATTATACCTACAGGAAGTAAGTATTGCAGTTTTTTATCCTCAGTTAATCTAGGCATAAAAACAGCAAGTGCCAGTAAGGGAGTAAAGTTTCCAGGTAAGCCTATAAACCTACTTGCAACTAATACTGCTATTAAAAATCCTAAGTTCTTCCACATATTTTATCTCTTAATTATTACTACTATTTACTTTCTTCTGCTTGAACTCTCTTCCGTAAACTGGTGCTACTAAAAGAATGGTCTCTGCCATTGTATACAATTTTGCAACCTCTGTCTTTTGCAATAGTTTTACCTGTAAACTCTTTTGTTTTATACTCGTCTCCAAGTATACGAACGTTAATGGGTAATGTTAATAACAAGTCTGTTAGGTCTTGCTCAGTATTGTATATTACAATTTCATCAACATATTTGATTGCGGCTAGTTGTATTTGTCGCTCTACAATAGTTTGCACTGGTTTATTCTTTTCTGGTCTATCCTCTGTTGGATCGTTTTGTAATCCTACAATTAAATAGTCGCAATGATGTTTTGCTTCTTCGAGCATTGTTACATGTCCTGCATGTAGTAGATCAAACGTACTACATGTAAAACCTATTGTGCCAACTTCTTTATAGCTCAGTTTCATATAAGTTCTCTTGGGTTTTCTGCAAATTTAAAATTAATCATCCATACATCCTGATCGACTGCCTTATAACCCAACACACTATTATACTGCTCTTTTGTGTTTTGGTCAACCTTTTCTATAGCAAATAATCGATAAGGTGTAGAAAACAGTAATCCATTTGCATTAAAGATTCCACCTTCTGTCATTGTAATACATGCCTGCGATGCTATTTTACCCCACGGACTATTTGCTACAGGGCTCTCTTGTATTCTTTCTATGTCATGTGTATCTAGTATAAGTTGCTGTCCTTTGGAAATTTTATACATTTCTATATAACTTAAATGTGTTACAGGATAGTTGAGCATAAATGCTATGTGTTTACTAAAAGTTGTTATTACATCGTCCTTGTATGGGCTCAATAGGTATATCTCGCCACTTGGCAAACTTATACTTTCAGTTAATTTAGGTGCTGTATCTAATAAATATTGTGTATCAGGGAGAGTAAAGTAGTTGTCAATAAGCATACTCGATGGTGTAGTGTCAATAATAGACACATCAGCATCCATAGTAGCCTGGATTTCCTTTATTCTTTCCACAAACATAGAGATTACACCTAAATATATTTTGATAGTATTATGATAAATACTTATATCAATACAACATGTAGGAACACTATAAATGGCTGATTTTAAAAATTACGGGCAAAGTGGATTAGGTAGAGATGTTCAACTTGGTAAACAAGGACCGAGACTTCTCGCAGACGTATCTAGTGGTACTTTTCAATTCAAAGACTTGGGTGGTACACTAACTACAGTACAAGGTGCTGATGGTTCAAATGCCGCAGACTTTGTTACTAAATCGCAGTTAGATGCCGCAAGTGCAGGTTCAGTAGGAACAGGATTTACTCTTGGTACCCCTGCAGATGGCAAATACTTTATTACACCTAGCATAGATGGTGCAAGTGGATCAGCAATCAGGCAAAGTGCTATTACATCTTTAGAATCCAGTACAACTGTTACTGAAGCAATTGACAAACTTAACGAAGCAATGTTAAATGTACAAAACGACACTTTTGTACGTGACGTTGCTGTTACTGTTGACACCGCAGTAGGCGGAGCACCGTTAACAAGTACATTAACAATCGCAACAGAAGGTTCACCAAATAGATATACAATTAACTGGGGTGATGGTAGTTCAACCGTTGCTACAACAGATAGCACACCAAGTCATACTTATACAGATAATTCAAACTCACCGTTTGATGTTGTAGTTACAGCATTTAATAACTTAGGTGCAGGAGAAGGTAGTACAGCAAGTATTACTAAAACAAATTTTATTACATTATATACTGCTAACCCAGTTGTAGCATTTAATATGTATGCCGCATCAAGTGGCGGATCAGCAGTTACTTTTGTTGATGATGGTGTTGCATTATACCTAGACAATGATACTACAAATGTAAATGGTATAGCAGACGCTAGTTACCAAATACAATGGGGTGACGGTTCAGCAAACAGTTCAGTTACAGATAACGACTATCCAGGTGGCGCAAATGGTGCCAGACTAGCACACACTTATGCAACTGCAACCGAAACAGAGCAAACGTTTACAACTAAGTTAAACATGACTGCTCACAGTACAGCAGACCCAAGTCAAGTTCCTCAAGAAGTAACAAAAACAATTAAAGTGTATGACACTCATACACCAACCGTAGCATTAAGTAGTACTTCAGGTATTAACCAAGCAGGAACAAGCGGACACCCAGTAACGTTTACTAACAACACTGAAAACACAATTGGTAGTTATGCCGCATACGGAATACAATATCAATATACTTGGGGAGATGGAACAACTACAACTGTAAATACAGGTAGTAGTGCCGCAGGTGATACAGGTGGAACAATTGGTCACACTTATCAATTATCAGGAAGCCAACAAGCGGCCGGTACAGCAGTTGATTACACAGGTAACCTAAGAGTACTTTCAGATCATTCAAGTTCGCCATTCATAACTAATAACTTCACAGTTCATGTTGAACCAGATGTTAGAGCAGGTATTACAGCATCAGCAGTAAATTCAAGTTTGAATGATGCTAGTGGCGACAACATAAGAACAGTTTACAAAGGTACAGATTTAAGTGGTAACAATAGAGCAATAGTAACTGTAGACAATACTACACAAAACGGTGATAGTTATGTTTACACATGGGGTGACGGTGATAACTCAGGAACAGTTAATGAGTCCGGTTCACCAGCAGGTTCTGTAACAGGTGCAAACATTACTCATGATTACAATAGTGCAAGTGCAGGAAACTACACATTAGCATTTTCAACTAGTGGAACACCAGATATAACAGCACAAACTGATACAGATTCTGAAACAATAGTTGTTAAATCAGTTCCAACTGCTCCAGGAGGATTAAGCAGTAAGTCTCTATCATGGAGTACTAATTACGATCAAGGCGGAAGATTAGCCTCAGGTGCAACAAACAATATGGGCAGTACGCCTCCAAGTGCAGGTGACTCATTACAATCAAGTACATTAAGAAGATATGAATCAGGTAGTGTTTCAACCAGTTCAGTCTCTAATGCATATAATAGTGCAACAGGAACATTATCAGCATTAGTAAATGATAGTGCCGATGGTGCAAAAGCATTTAGTACATCAACAGGTGAAACAGGAACATTTACTTCATTAGTGATTAGCTCTGAAGGTGATGCTAGAAGCGAAATAGGTAATAGTTATCCTTCAAACTTTTATCAAGTGTTTACTGCTAGAGTAAATAAAAACATTAGTAGTTTAGCAAAAGGTATACACAAATTTGAACTAAGTCATAGCACAACAGGTAATACTAACGAAGTACAACTTGTTAAAGACAACGTAACAACAACACCAACATTAAACGTTGGTAGTGCAAGTGTTTCACAGGTTAGTGCAGGATCAGTTAGATACATTTCAGGAATACCTTATTACAATACAGGTTCACCTCAAATTAGAGTATCAGGATTAACAGTAAATAATTTAGTCGGTGAAGCATACTACGATGGAAGTCAAATTTTACAATTCCAATCAGGTACTAACTATGAGAGTACATCAGATTCAGCAATATCAACTACTAACTTTAGTTATGCAGATATAGATGGTTCTTCAACTATGTTATCAAGTGGTGTGCCAATAGCACAAACAGGTGTTGGTAGTGCATACGCACTGGGTGATATAGATATTACATTGAACAGTAGCGGTGTTAAGTCAATAGAAACTATTAAAGGTAGAATACAAAACTTAATGGGTTACAGTGGTTATGCCGCAGACTTAGGTACTAAGATACAAGTGCATACAGATGCCCCAAGTGGTTTTGTAGAAGGCACTATTGCAGTTTCAGACAGTTTAGGTGCAGGACATGACGATGATGGGTTGAGAATTACAGGCTTTAGTGGTACAGGCGATACGCCAACTATAGCAGGGTCAACAAACTTCTATACAGCAAATGCATGGAGTGGTGCTGTTACAGTAGCAGGAACATCAGAAGCAATAGTAAGACTAGGCACCCTACAACATTATACAACAAATTTAAGTTCAGGATACTTGCCAGCAGGGCCAGACTTGAACACAGGCAGAAGTGGATCACAATACTTTACTTTTGCATTTAGAAGAACTACAATGGCTAACTTTACAGTTACACTAAGTGGTAAAATAAGCGGAATGTTTATTGCCGCTCCAGGTACTAACATTGATGATGCAAGTACTATTAACGGTTGGTTAGATTGTACATCGACATACGCAGGTGCAGGAACACCAGGTGCTGATACAGGCAATGGTGGTAATGGCAGTAATGGTTGTGCGTTTACGTCAGGAGATCGAATTATAGATGGTTCTAGTATGAGTAACGATGGTTTCACATTTACACTAGGTGATCAAAACGGTACTAATGCAACAGGTAATAACATACTAGTAAGAATTAAACTGGAGTCAGGAGACTCCTTAACAGCAGTGAGTATAGCATAATGGCAATATCAGATAGTCAAAAAGTTGACCTACTTTGGAAGAAAGTTGGTTTTGGTAAGGCCAAAACTGATTCTAATGCAAATAAAAAAGCACCAAACGAAGGAACATCATCCGATTTTATTATTAAAGTGGACCAGATATGGGCACAGAGTGCCAGCATACCTGGAGTAATACCAACTGCAAATTCAAGCATTGTAACAGTTTACAGTGACGCATTAGGACTAGCACACAAATTAACAGAAGATGCTACATCCTCAGATAACAGAACATGGAAAACAGGTATAACTAATTGGATTGCTCCAAGTTTTGGTGCAACGTATCAGGTTAAAGTTTATGCAAGTGCGGCAAATGATACCGATCCACAAACAAGTGGAACACAGTTATTTGAAACAGGTTCAGGTAGTGATGACCAATGGTACTTTGACTACCAGTCTGGTGTACTACATTTTATAGGTAATAACTTACCAAGTGCAATAGGCACAGGTACAGCAAATGTTATATACATGGCAGGTGCCAAATATGCAGGATCAACTGGTATTGGTGCAGATGCCTCCGGAGCAAGTGCTTCGTTTAGAAAGGCGAACATGACAGCAGTATTTAGCGATAACACAATTAACGAAGGTGACATTATTGAAGTTACTGATGTTGGTGATGGTGAGTATGGTGTTTACATGGCTAAACAAGATAATCCTACTGCTACTGGACACTTAACATTAATTAGTACTCAAGACAGTTCAGGTACTGATGCACAAACATTAAGTGCAAGTGCTACGTTTAATGGTGGAACACAAACATTAGGTGGCATAAGTGCTTCAACTAAGCCAATGCAAGTAATGGTTAACGTTACAACTGCATTTAATGGAACAAGTACATTAACAGTTGGCGATGATAACAGTAACTCAAGACTAATGAGTACTACATACGTTGATTTAAGTGAGACAGGTGTATATGTTACTAACCCAAGTTATGTTTATACTAATGCCTTAGATGCCGATAATACGTTAAAAGTATATACTACACAAGGTACGTCCACACAAGGTGCGGCTACTGTGTACGTTAGTTACGCATAATTAACTAAGCAACGAATCCCAATCTACACTAGCAATTTCTGGTTCCTTCTCGAACTCAACTGGTCTATTATACTTTTGAGATTGATCTATATCCTCTAGCCACAGTATCTCTTTTTTATGTTCGCTACGCAATAAACTCTGTGGCGTGTTGTACCACAGATCCAGTACCCCAAAATTAGACATATAAATTTGTCTTTCATACGCCCTCACTATTGCTCTGGTGTGTTCATTATCAGGTATGTGTAATGTTTCTTCCCAATTATCATGAAAGGCTTCTGAGATACTTGCAGACTGTGACATTAAGTAAAAAGCAACTGCGGCACTCTTAACCTGTGCTTGTAAGTCTCTTCGTAGTAAGTAGTAGCATTCGTCAGCCTCCCTCATTAAGTCATGCATAAACGTTTCTTTGCGCCAAGGTGATAATTGTTCTCTGAGCATTAAAGGAAATACTTTTAAACAATTAGACTGTGTAGGATCGTTCCATGCACGAATAACTGTTTTAAATTGTGCTTTTCTTTGAGCATCTGTTTTTGGAACTGTTTCAAACTCATAGCCAAGTGTTCTTAACTTTTCTCCATGGTTATACATACCTGGATTTTCATTTGCTATATTGTTTAAGAATGTTGTGCTACCACATCTTGGTGATGTAATCAGTATTACATTTTTTGCCATTGTCAACGCCTTTATTTGTTCGTCAAAGTTATTTATATAGTAAATATAATATATGAAAGGTTTTAAGGTACAATTCGAAGATATAAAAGTAGTTTGGGAAACTAAACTCTGGCCTCATCGCGAAAGTGCAATAGAGCCAATGAGTGTAATGACTTGGCCGTTTGAAGGCGACCCTGATGAATACGATATGAGTATACTAGACAAGTATGCTCCTACATTCTTTGCAGTAGAAAAAGACAGTAAACTAATAGGTGTGAACTCAGGACACAGAACATCAGACATGCATTATCGCAGTAGAGGTATTTGGGTTGATCCTAAGTATAGGAAATCTGGTGTTGCACAACATCTATTTAATGTAACTGAGTTACAAGCAAAAAGAGAAAACTGTGAAATGATTTGGAGTCTTCCAAGAGAAACCGCCTTAAGTGCTTATACCAAATTTGGCTTTGAAACTGTAGGCGGCTTTATTAAAACTGAGACTTCAGAGTCTAATATTTATGTTAGGAAGATTCTGTAGATTCTTGTGCTTTAGCTCTTGCTTCTCTAACATCTGATAAGTATTTTACCATTGTTTCAGCATCACTAATTTGGAAAGGATCACCATCTACGTTATCATCAAATCCAGGTTCAATAAACATCTGTTCTACAATACCATTGTCAATAACCATGCTGTATCTCCAACTTCTGTAGCCAAATCCAGTATTAGATTTATCAACTAAGAAACCCATTTTTCTTGTAAACTCGCCGGCACCATCTGGCACAGGTTTTACATTTTCTATTGATAGGCTCTTTAACCAAGAGTTCATAACAAAACTATCGTTTACACTGATACAATAAACTTCGTCAATATCTAATTCTCTGATATCGTTGTACGATGCTTCGTACCCTGGTAAATGTGTGCTTGAACAAGTTGGTGTGAATGCACCAGGTAAAGCAACAAGTACTACTCGTCTACTACCAAACATCTCACTAGTAAGCATATCTTTCCAAGCAAATCCGGGTGCTTCGTCAGTTTGAACTCTAGTTTTGAATGTTACATTAGGTGTTGTTACATAAAACATATTTTTTCCTTTATAATTGTACGGGTATTTATTTTATCTTTACTAGTGCTTTGGTTAATTCTTGGCAAAGTTTTTTACAGTCTGTATCATCATTGTATGGAGCAAATGATATTCTTACTATGCCTTTGCCGCCACTTATTCTATCTACTATAGGGTGGGCACATACTTTACCAGTTCGTATAGCAACATCTGTGTTTGCCATTAGTTGTCCTACATCAGCACTATGTCCTTTGATAGGAATTAAACTTATTACATTAGTATCAAAGCCCTGTGTAGGGAATACGGTACAATTAGGTAATACATCAATACCATGACTAAGTAATCTTTTCAATACGTCTTGCTCTTGTAAATATATAGTAGGATAACCCACATATCTTATCATTTCACAAGCAACGCCAAATCCAATAATGTTTGCAATATCTGGTGTCCCTGGACAATGCTTTGCTACACCTTGTTTTAGTGACACACTATCAAACGACACTGATTCAACTGCTCCGCCACCATAGTAAAGAGGAACTAAGTCTTCAAAATCAAATGATGTATATAATGCTCCAATGCCAGTTGGACCATACATTTTGTGTGAACTAAAAACTGCAAATTCAACTGGTGTTTTTGTTAAGTCTATTTTTTTGTGTGCTACAGTTTGGCAAAAATCTACACATACACTAGCACCATATTTGTGTGCTAAGTCACTTATGGCTTCCCACGGTTGTGTAACTCCTGTTACATTACTTGTAGCACAAAAACTTACTAGTACATCTTGCCAACCGCCAGCATGTTTATCTAGAAGTTTTTCTAGTTCGTATAAGTCAATCTCACCATTAAAATCGTTTATTGGCATAACAACAAGACTGTCATCTGATGTACTTTTACCTTGTGTTAGCCAAGGAACAATATTAGCATTATGTTCTGCTTCTGTTACTATAACAGTTTTTTTATCTCTCATCCAACGTGCTATCATGTTTAAGCCTTGCGTTGTACCAGCAGTAAACATTAATTGGCTTTGTGGAACATTAATAAGGCTTGCTACTTGCTCTTTCGCTGTGTCCATTGCAATAGCAGTTCTCTCACTGATTGCATACTCGCCTCTGTTAGTATTAGAACGAAAATGCTCGTAGTATTCATTCATTGCTTTAATTACTGCCTCATGTGTTTGAGTACTTGCGGCGGAATCGAAGTATGCTAAATTAGGGTTGTTTGCAAGGGTCGGAAAAGATCTCTTCAGGTCAAGCACTATAGTTCTTCTGTAATAATCTGAAGAGGGTGTCCTGAGTGGCGAGATACAACCGTTGCTTCATGCACTTTTTGTTCGGCTATCTCTAATGAATAAGTTGCAACTATACTCTTACCTGCATCATGAATTTGCATAGTAATATCCTGTGCTTCTTCAATGTCTTTATTAAATACTTCAATGAGTAAATGAATAACAAAAGGCATAGGAGTAAAGTCGTCGTTGAGGAAAATAACATTATATCTTTTAGGGAATGTTATATCCGTTGCTGTACGTTGTTCTGTTTTAGTTTGTGCCATACATCTATTTATATATGTGATAGTGTCAGGCGACTATCTTTTGGTAGCCGCCCAACTACGTTACAGTTTTAGGAAATGTCAATTGTTTTAGGTTTCAATGCCTCTGGCACGTTCCTAAACAAATTAACTCTTAATATGCCATCTTCTAGTTTGGCACTTTCTACTTCTACATAATCAGCAAGTTTGAAAGTTCTTGTAAAGTTCCTTTCAGCAATGCCTTTGTGTAAAAATTCAACTGATTCGTCAGTATCTATAATGTTGGTTTTTCCTTCAACTTTAAGAGTACCATCTTCAATTGAGATATCTATGTCCTTCTTTGTAAATCCTGCAACTGCTAATGTGATAGCATACACAGGTTCGTCACTGCCTTCAACTATTTGTTTTGTAATGTTGAAAGGTGGGTAACCTGTTTGTGCAGTAGCAAATGATGGGTCATTGAAAAACTGGTCTGCTAGTCTATCAAAACCGATGCTCATTTTATATAGTGGGGATAATGATTCAGATGTGAATCGTAATTGCTTTGTCATTGTTTTCTCCTTTATTAAGCAAGTTATTTTACTTTTTAAACCCTATTGGCGAATAAAAAGTTCGCGGATCAGAGGAGACATTCGTTAGTGTGTGTCCTGTTCCTCTGTTCTACTTGGTAAACTTCTTCGTGTCTTTAAATGTTGCCATCTAAAGCCGTTTGTTGGTTACCCCAAAAACCTAAAGCATTTATGTATTTCTACACCTATGTCTAGGGTGATTTGTATCAGAGCGTCTACTTAAATTTGATTCTCTCTCTTATCTGGATATGCTATACATTACTGCGGAACATATCTGATCGTAATACAATCAATTGTGTTTATTTCTAAACTTGGTCTGTTAAATCCGAGCTGTACAGGCAAGCCTGAGCTCTTTTGAAGATTTAACTTCCCTGTGTATTGCTACACATAAGTTAGTTAGATATCATATCTTACCATTCGGTTTGTTTCACTTACGATTCACTTACCTTGTGTAGGATATCCTATCCTTCTAACTGCTTCTAAGTTCTACAGTAGACTTTTGTTACTTACGTTTCAATTGCCCTTGTAGTTCTTTTCTGCAAAGATATTTATCTTCTTGAGTTGTTTATGTGGTACTTTTTGGGTAAAAAACAGACTATTTTTAACTAAAACTCCAAGACCTAAGAGATTCCAATGGTAAATCATTAAAACTTAGTTCAAATAAGCCTGCATCAGTAGGTTGAATAAACTCTGCTTCTATTATTATTTTAGGAGTATAGCCCTCGGTATCCCAAGTACGAACAAAATTTACATCTACTTCTTTGTTATCAGATTGCCACCCAAAGAATGGTTTAAGTGTTGCTTGGACCATGTCATCTAGAATCCAATCCTCAACTGAATCGTTATATCTACAGTCTATTATTCTAACTTTTGTTTTCATACTTCTCTAACTTTTCGAATTCGCTGACATGTATATAAATCTTTCCTTCGGAATTTACAAATGTATGGTACTGATCTAATCTAAAGTCTTTAGTTCTCTCATCAAGTATGCCTACATTAAATTGTCTCATTACTAAAGAATGAAATTCGTGTACTGTTAGTGCTCTGTAAGTTGAGGTATCCACTACACTATGACTTGTACTAAGTTCATTAACACGGCGGTGCCACTTATAGCACTACCAATCATAATTGCTTTGTCATTCCAACAATGCCCTACATACACCCAACTACATGCCGCTAATAAATATGCAACTTGGCCTGCTGTACTAAAACCTGCACTCATTATAAACACACCTACTACACCAAATATAGTTGCTACCCATTTTACATAACTATCAACTGTACCTGTTGGTGTTGCAGGCTTTAAGTCTTCTACTTCCAGTTGTAGTTCTTCCATCTCTTGTTTGAGACGTTTGCGTTCTGCATTAAGTTCCATCGCAAGTCTTCCTGCTTTACTCATTGTGCTACCGCTAAATTGTTCTTGCGTAGAGTCGCTTAGTTCACTTTCTGCTACTGCTATCTGCTCTACTTCTTTTGGGTCTCTTGCTGTCATTCTTGTAAATTTCCAGGAGTTGTGTCGTCACCTACTATTCCATCGTAGCCTTTGAATCTGTAATATACTGTTAGCTCTTCGCCTTTAGGAACAGGTATAACAGTATGCAATGTTCTATCGCCTTTATCTGTACTAATGTAACAGTTAGGATTCTCTGAATGATTAATAAATCCACCTAATGGAGTTCTAACCCATTCGTGTCTATCTCTATTGTGTACTAATACATGCGTTTCGCCAAATACAGTACCAGCATTAATATTAGTTGTAGCATGTAATCCTAAACCATCTATTTTACTTTGCTTGATTGTTAAGCCTTCTGGCAACGGTCTATATGTAAAATCATTAAATGTTTTGTTAGTCATCTTTTTTCTCGTATGTTCCGCTAGGTGGATTTCTATCTGTGCCAAGAGAACCTTCGTGAGTTTTATCTGTTTTCTTGCCAAAGATCTTTTCCCAATTATCAGCATACTTTTTATTGTCGCTACTGATTTTGGTTTGTATAGAGTCTCCAGTAATATCGTTTTTACTTGCCATCTATCTCGTCCTGTTGTGCTTTCATGATGTCTAAATTATGTTGTTTAACTTTTTTATCTGTGTACCATGCGTGGCTACAATAAGCATCACAGAATACATGCTGTTGATCAGCAGTATAGTATTTAACATTATTTAGGTCAACTATTTTACTACAAGTTGAACACGGTAATTGCCTCATGCTATATTTTCTGTCTCTATAGTA
>Ga0257110_1000614_pt1 | contig 16810 bp, 17 predicted proteins | sample LP_taG_7_FD_190184 | JGI IMG/M metagenome (GOLD analysis project Ga0257110, IMG submission 190184) | Marine microbial communities from Northeast Subartic Pacific Ocean, Canada - LP_J_2015_P26_10m | ecosystem: Environmental > Aquatic > Marine > Oceanic | place: Canada: Northeast Subartic Pacific...
AGTGCTCTTAAGAAGTGGGCTGACTCAACCAGCCCACTGGTCAATGGTTTGGGTGAGGCGGTGGATCACCGCGACCCGTTTGGGGTCATCCGCCCATGCGCCAAGCAGACTGCGTCGTAATCCGGCACTGGCCGGTGTGAGGTGATCACCCGGCAACTGCAAGGTTTCAGTTTTATCGGCCGTGCGCTGTTTCAGCGCTTCAAGAAGGTCGTCGCTTTGGTCGAGTTCATCCCGACCGAAACGCACTACGAGATTGCGGTCTTGGATGTAATGGCGGGTGATCAGCCGTAGGGTCTCCCGCGGACTCGGACTGAATTCCGTTTCGACCCCAAGCCTTGGCGCAATTTCACCAAGGAGGGGTATTGAGCGATCCGCTTGGAAGTTGTTGAAACTCAGGGCGACCAAGCCATGGCTGCCACGGCCTCCATCTGGGGCCAAGAGATGCAGCTTGCATCCCAGGCTGTGACCCAAACGCAAGGCCGTTGGGAGGCCCCCACAGCAATCCTCTAATTGACGCCGCGCCTGTCGGAATGCCATCCAGGCCTCCTTGGCTTGGCTTTGGTGATCAAAGCCCGGCACATAGGCCCAAGCATGGATCGCGAGGCCTGAGTTGCATAGATCCTCGAGTATGCGTCGGTAGCTCACCTGAGGCGTGGCCGCGAGGTAGCTACCACCGATGAATTCAATCAGTCCCCGGGGCTGCTTCGGTCGGAGTTGCCAGATGCTTCCGAGCTGTCGCCAACTTTGCATCGTTCAGGACTGCAATTCCTTAAGGACGCGTTCGGCTTCTCGGACGTGGGCAGGTCCGTCAAGCAAATTGCTGAACGTGTGGCGAATCACCCCCGTTGGATCCACCACATAGGTCACGCGTCCGGGCAGCATCCCCAAGGCCTTGGGAACACCCATTTGACGACGCAGGGCGTTGTTCCTGTCGCACAGCAAAGGGAACGAGAGGCTGTGACGTTCGGCAAAACGGCGATGACTCACAGCATCGTCTCCACTGACACCCCAAATGTCGGCGTTCAGCGCTGCAAAACTGCTGGTGTTGTCCCGGAAACTACAGGCCTCAGCAGTGCAGCCAGGCGTGTCGTCCTTGGGATAGAAAAAGAGCACAAGCCAGCGGCCCTGAACCGAAGCGCTTGAGCGTTGCTCTCCGTCTTGATCCTCAAGATTGAAGTCCGGTAAGCGGTCACCGATAGCAAGGCCCATAGTTGTAGATGCGATGTGAACGACCTTAGGCAGCTTTGGCTGTTCACCGGGCACCAGAATCAACGTCGGGACTGGATTTCTAGGGATGGCTGATCAACTGGATCTGCTGGGTGGATTGCAACCCACGGTGCGTGCAAGTGCACCCGAATCAAACCCGCGTGCAAGTGCACCGACTCCTCAACTTGAGGACAGCCAACCTGAGGAGAACGATTCCCGAGCAGCGTCTCCACCGAGCGTCGTCCCGAGGACGCTGTTAATCCTCGATACGGAAACCACCGGCTTGGATCCTGAGACCCAACATTGCGTCGAGGTGGGCGCCATTTTGTTTGATGTGCAATCCAGGGCAGTTTTGGCGCAGCAGTCATTTTTATTGCCGGCCGAGACCAATGCTGCAGAGCCAATTAATCGGATCCCAGCAGCGGTAACCCGCCTTCCGCAGCCATGGAAGGAAGGACTCCGCTGGTTTCAAAATCTTTTAGATGCGGCCGATGTTTTGGTGGCGCACAATGCTGCGTTCGACCGGCAATGGTTCGGGCGAGGCGAGTTGCCTGCGGTGACCCAGCCCTGGTTGTGTTCTATGGATGACATGCGTTGGCCGGCTGATCGACAATTGCGTTCACGGCCTTCGGTGCGCGATCTCGCTTTGGCCTACGGGGTTCCCGTTTGGGCGGCCCATCGGGCTCTCACCGATTGCATCTACTTGGCGGAAGTATTTGCGCGTTGTGAAGACCTTGAACAACAGTTGCTCCAAGGTTTAGAGCCAAGGCAGTTGGTGCGCGCCAAGGTGTCGTACGACGATCGCCAACTCGCCCGTGATGCGGGCTTCCGCTGGAATGACCCGATCAAAGGGGCCTGGGCTCGACGGATGAGCGAGCGGGAGATTCAAGAGCTGTCGTTTCCCGTTACGCCTGTGGATCTAGAGGCTGGAGACAGCAAAACCTGATCAGCGCCCGATCAACGCTCTATCGCCTCCGTATTTGCTTCATCACTCCGAAGCGACTGGGTTGTTTTGCCCTGACTGAATCCGGCTTGAGCAATCTGAATGCATGACCTGCTTTCGGCACCATCAGCAACGACCACTCCGTTCAAGGCTGCGGCACTGGCAGCAGGCGCGGACTTGGGCTCGGTTGATTCGTGAGGCAGAGGCGCTTTGGCATGTCGATGTCCGTGCCCTGCGGCGGATTGGGGCCCTCGAGTTATCGCAGCTGCTGGAAGAGGTGCCCCCGGAGGATCGGCAACGGGTGAACCGTTGGCTGCACTGCTACTCCACATCCACACGGTTCACACCCGTCGCTACGGGTGTCACCTCTGATTTCCGCGATCCTTGATCATTCCTTAAACCAGCCATAACGGAGCATGCGACAGCATTAATTACTCTGGGGATGTTCAAGCCTTGGACGTCATTCATGACTGCTACGCATCGGGTTCTGGTTCGCGTTTCGCTGGCCGCATGTTGCGTGGGTCTTGCCGCATGCAGTGGCAATCAAGCCGCAAAACGCCTGAACGGAGCTGGTGCAACGTTCCCCGCGAAGATTTACCAGAGCTGGTTTGCTGATCTGGCCCAATCCGGTGGGTCCCAGGTCAACTATCAAGCCATTGGCTCGGGTTCAGGCCGTCGAGCCTTTTTGGATCAAACCGTTGATTTCGCAGCATCGGATGATCCAATCAAGGCAGCTGATCGTGACCAGGTTGAACGGGGTGTGGTTCAAATTCCAATGGTGGGTGGAACCATCGCATTCGGATACAACAAACCCGGTTGTGATTTAAAACTCACGCAGCAGCAAGCTGTTCAAGTTGCCATTGGCAAGATCACGAATTGGAAAGATCTTGGTTGTGACGCTGGAACCATGACCTGGGTGCATCGTTCCGATGGTTCTGGCACCACCAAAGCGTTCACAAATACCATGCAAGCCTTTTCGCCTCAGTGGACCCTCGGCACTGGCAAGTCTGTTCAATGGCCTGTGGGGGTAGGCGGCAAAGGAAATTCTGGTGTTGCAGGTGTGATTGAAAACCGCGAGGGGGCGATCGGATATGTGAATCAGTCTTTTATCAAAGGAAATGTTGTTGCTGCTGCACTTGAAAATAAATCAGGTGAGTTTTTAAAGCCTTCTGTTGAGTCTGGAGCGATTGCATTAAACAGCATCCAACTTGATCAATATCTTGCTGGTACAAATCCAAACCCAACAAAAGAAGGTGCCTATCCAATCGCCACCCTCACATGGGTGTTGGCCTACGAAACGGGTAATGGCGAAAAAACCTCTTCTATTAAAGATGTTTTGAATTATATGTTGTCCGATGGTTCCCAAGACAAGGCGCCTTCCCTTGGATTTATTCCTCTTAAGGGGGATATTTTGAAGGCTTCTAGGGCTGCCGTTAATAAGATCAGTGAATAGCTTCTTAGGAATTTAGACTAGTCCTCGCGAATTGAAGTATTCGATTTGGTACAACATATGGTCTATGCATATGTTTTTTTAATTTTAATCCCTGTATTCAGAAAGATAGATTATTAGCTCAATTGTCCTGGTATTTCTGGTAGGTCAATTTCGCCTGTCTTGTTTTCGGCTTTGTTAAGAATTGCCGAAGACCTTGGTTTTCTCGATAAATATTTCTTGTTCGACGGTTTGCTTGACTAAGCCTTAGCTAAATCTTCTTTGTTGCTTAATATTCAGACGGGATTTAATTTTGTTGAGGTTTCAATATTGATTTCTTCAGGTTTCGAAGTCTTTAATTGATGCCTACTGATTTTTTGAGCTGGCTTCAAAACTCATAGGAGCACCGGGTTGTTTTATTAGCCAAATAAAAAGCCACCCCCATTACTGAGAGGTGGCTTCCGTTTGAGGTTTTGACGGTCGATTCAAAAAATCGGAGCGGCGGGATTTGAACCCACGACCCCTACTACCCCAAAGTAGTGCGCTACCAAGCTGCGCCACGCCCCGTCAGATGAAAGCTATCACAGTGCATTCCGGCGTCTGAGTCGTCGTAGAAGCCGAGCGTTGAGCCGGGTGCGGGTGTCCATGGCGTAGTGCAGAAGACGCATCTCGCGCGCCAACCTGCGCATCTCGCTGAGGCTCATTGAGGCCAATCGGAGCTCAGGCAACGTCCGCCATGCCCGAGCTCGCATCGGTAGCGAATCGACCCCATTGATCTGCCCCAAGTTGATGGTCCCGTCGGCGATCCACTCAGGAATCAGCACCACGAGCACAGCAATGAGTCCGTACAGCTCAACCAATCCCCTCGGAAGGGGATGCAGGCGCCGTTGCTCTGATTGATCAGGTCGTTGCGCGCTCACTGGGTTGTTCGAGGCGCTCTAGTCATTCCACGATGGCATCGCTACTTAAATCTGCCCTGCGATTGGTTCAGATGGCCAACGAATTCGCCGGTTGGTCGGGCTGGTCCCGCCAGAGCAATCCAGGCTCACGCTCTTGTTCTGGCTTCACATTCAGCGCAACCAAGCCAATCACCACAACCAATGTGAGTGCAATGGCAGCCATGACTTGACGATCGGACAATTGATTTGGCATGTGCTTTGCGTCAATTCATCGGTATTGGGCTGTTATCGCCGCGAAGAACGCAGTGCTGAATGCTCCAGTCGAAGTTGTCCCACACCTTGTTCGGCAATTTGTAGGCCGAACCTGAAAAACCGCCCAGCAACGCTTGGGTCGGCATGGCTGAGCAGTAGGGGCGGCTGCCAGGTTTGGCCAGATATTGCTGGTGGTAATCCTCAGCAAAGAAAAAAGTCTGGTTGGCCAAAATTTCCGTCGTGATCGAGCCGAAACCGCGCTGGTTTAATTCAATTTGATAGGCCTCTCGACTCGCATTGGTGAGGAGTAATTGCTGCTCTGTGGTGGTGTAAACGGCTGAACGGTATTGGCTGCCCGTGTCGTTGCCCTGGCGGTTGCCTTGGGTTGGGTCATGGCACTCCCAAAACAATTTCAAAAGATCGCTGAAGTCGATCGCCGGGGTGCTCCAAACCACGCGCACCACTTCTGTGTGTCCAGTCCGTCCTGAACACACTTGGTTGTAGGAGGGATTGTCAACGGTTCCACCGGCGTAGCCCACGGCCGTTGTAACGACACCCGGCAGGCGCCAAAAGCCCTTTTCCGCCCCCCAAAAACATCCGCAAGCAAACACTGCTTCCTCTTGGTCATCCATTAACGGAGCCCGTAAAGGTGTCCCCAAGACCGCGTGGACTGCAGCATTCTGTTGCTCGTCACTGCCGCCGGGAGACAGCCAGGAAGGAAGCATGGTGAATCGATTGTGGACTCGAGCCTAAGCAGCCTCTTCTTTTTCGGTGACTGGCTCCAGCTGAATGTGGTTCAGCAGGGTGGTGACAAAGGCAAACAGCAAAAAGGGAAGGCTGAGCACAAGGATCAAACCAACTCCCACCAGGGCAAACAAGGGACGTGATGATCCCATCAGCGCTAATCCGGCAGCAAGGCTGACAAAGATCACCACCATCCATGCCAAAACTTGGCCGTAGATGTCTCCGAAAGAGAGCGTGCAGCGCATCGCTAGGGGGGATCCGCCTGTCATGACATTCATTCGCCTGGCTTTAGCTAAGCCCCGAATGGCCTCTTTGGTAGGCCCGTGTCCTACTTCTTTAAGAAGCCACCGCGTCGAGTCCTTCCACCGCTTGCTCCCGTTCCCAAAGACGGCGATACACGCCAGCGACCTGAATCAGTTGATTGTGATGGCCTTGTTGAACGATCTGGCCGTTGTCCATCACCAGAATCCGATCGCAGGCAGCAGCTGCCGACAGTTGGTGGCTGATCATCACAATGGTGCGCCCATCTTGAGCACGTATTGAGTCGAGAATCGCTGCGGCCGTGTTGTTGTCCACGCTGGCGAGGGCGTCATCCAGCACCAGCACTGGAGCATCCACAAGGAGGGCGCGTCCGAGGGCCGTGCGCTGGCGTTGCCCACCACTCAGCGTGATTCCCCGTTCTCCCACGATCGTCTCGTAGCCATCGGGGAACCCTTTGATGTCGTCAGCCAATCGGGCTTGGGTTGCTGCGCTTTCCACTTGGGCCGTGTCGGCGTCGGGCTCCCCGTAACGGAGGTTGTCCGCCAAGGTGCTGGTGAATAGAAATCCTTCCTGGGGAACGATGGCAACCTCGTGGCGAAGTTCCTGAAGGGCGAGATCGGTGATATCGACTCCATCGAGGAAGAGTTCTCCTTCCCCCACAGGCACCATGCGTCCGAAGGCCCTAGCCAGGGTTGTCTTCCCACAGCCAACGGGGCCAACCACAGCCACCAATTCGCCGGGTTCGATCGAGAACGTCAGTCCGTTAAGGGTGTCGCGATCAGCACCGTCGTAGCGAACTTTGAGATTGCGAGCTTCAAACCGACCGCGGGGTTGATGCTCTTCCTTGGCGATGGAGGTTGTGGTGGTTCGATCCTGGATGGCGGGTTCGCGTTGGAGGAGTTCCTCAACGCGCTCAAGGCTCACTTGACCCGTTTGAAAGGTGTTCAGGGTGAATCCCAACAGCGCCGTGGGAAAAACCAATTGCTCCACGTAAATAATCAGAGCAACCAGACCGCCGATGCTGAGCGTTCCAGCTTCGAGTTGCCCGCTGCCGATGGCGAGCAGCAGCAGCAGCGAAATTGATGAAATTCCCTCAAGTAGAGGAAAGAGTGTGCTGCGGGTCCGGGCTAAGCGGATGGCACTATCGCGATAGCGCCGGTTAAGACCCGAAAAGGCATCCTGTTCGGACGCTTCCTGTCCATAAATTTTGATCGCTCCGATCCCGGATAAATCCTCCTGAATCAGGTTGCTTAACCCCGCAAGTTCCTCTTGTTGAGCCCGCTGCTGGCGCATCATCCGACCACCAAACAAGCGCACCGTGCCAAGCATTAAGGGGTAGAGCCCCACAGCAGCCAAGGTGAGTTTGGGATCAATCGCCAGCATCGCCGGCAATGTCATGGTGTAAGCCAGAAGCGTGTTGGTGAGGCTGAGAATCGCGAACCCCAGCAATCGGCGGATATTTTCGACATCGCTGGTAGCCCGGCTGATCACTTCGCCGCTACCGGTTGTTTGAACCCAGTTCGGCTCCTGCCGCAACATGTGTTCAAACAACCGTTGCCTTAGATCCACCTCCACCTGGCGTCCAATCCCAAACACCAGTTGGCGTGAGATCAATCGAATCACCGCCATCGTGGTGGTGAGCACAACGATCCAGCCCGCTTGCCGGAGGATCCCTGCGTACGAAAACCCTTGCTGTAACTCGTCAACGACATTGCGAACCTCAAGGGGAATCGTCACCCTGAGGAAATTGACCAGGACGAGCGCGATGGCTCCGATGACCACCGTTTTGCGATGGGGTCGTAGGTAACGGCCGATCAGATCAAGACGGAATGCGGCCATGCGGAGATCCGTTTGGTTGATCAACCTAGGCATTTGCCGACTTCGACCCTGGCAAGCCCATAGCGAATTGGTAATAGTGGTGATGTCCCCATCACCTGGCCCGGCGTGCATCGCACCCGGGTTTTTTTCTGGCTGTCATGGCTGCAGTAACCCCCGACGCGTCTTCTTGGTCCAAGCGTCTCGAACAGCTTTTGCAAGGGCGTGATCTCTCGGCACCCGAGGCTTCTTCCTTGATGCAGGCGTGGCTAGCGGAGGAGTTGTCTCCGGTACAAACCGGTGCCTTTCTTGCCGCCTTGCGGGCAAAGGGGATGGTGGCTGATGAATTGGCAGCCATGGCCTCTGTGCTGCGTGAAGCTTGTCCGCTGCCCTGTGCTCGCCCGGATCAAGCGATGGTGGATACCTGTGGCACCGGGGGAGATGGGGCTGACACCTTCAACATTTCCACGGCTGTGGCTTTTACGGCTGCCGCCTGCGGGGTGAACGTGGCCAAACATGGCAATCGCAGTGCCAGCGGAAAGGTGGGCTCAGCGGACGTGTTGGAGGGGTTAGGCCTCAACCTCAAAGCCCCGCTGGCCTCCGTTGTGGATGCCATCTCCACCACGGGAGTCACCTTCTTATTCGCTCCCGCATGGCATCCAGCCCTCGTCAACCTGGCGCCCCTGCGTCGCAGTCTTGGCGTGCGCACTGTGTTCAACCTGCTGGGCCCCTTGGTGAATCCGCTTCAACCCCAAGCCCAAGTGCTTGGTGTTGCGCGAGCTGATCTGCTCGATCCGATGGCTGGAGCCCTTGATCAACTGCGCTTGGACCGTGCCGTTGTGGTGCATGGCGCTGGCGGCTTGGACGAAGCCTCCCTGGCAGGAACGAACGAATTACGCATGGTTGAGGCAGGACAACCGATTGCGACACGCTTTGTTTCCCCAGACGATGTGGGATTGGCGGCGGCCCCCTTAGAGGCCTTGCGGGGTGGTGATCTGGCAGAGAACCAGCGCATTCTTGAGGACGTTCTGAAGGGTCAGGCCACCGCTGCCCAGATGGATGTTGTTGCGTTCAACACAGCTTTGGTCCTCTGGGTGGCTGGCGCTGAACTCGATCTGAAAGCAGCAGCCCGACGGGCTTCCGAAACACTCAGCGGCGGTCTGCCTTGGCAAAAACTTCAGGATCTTCAGCAAGCCTTGTCCCATGGAAATGGAGAATGAACGGCAGATGATCATGTCTGCGGTCCAAATGCCTGATTCCCCATCCGGCGAAGCGCACCTCGTCCTCGCTGATGGCACGGTCCTGACCGGCGTGGGCTTTGGACACCGCGGCACAGCGGTTGGAGAGGTTGTTTTTAATACGGGGATGACCGGCTACCAGGAGGTCTTGACCGATCCCTCCTATGAAGGTCAGCTGGTGACCTTCACCTATCCCGAGCTCGGAAATACCGGCGTGAATGCCGACGATCAGGAGGCTGACTCTCCCCATGCCCGTGGGGTCATCGCTCGGCAGTTGTCACCCAATTTCAGCAATTGGCGCAGCCAGGATTCCCTTGAATCTTGGATGGACGCCCATCAACTTGTGGGTATTTGTGGTGTCGATACGCGCGCCCTCGTTCGCCATCTCCGCGATTGCGGTGCGATGAATGGAGTGATTTGTAGTGATGGCCGCAGCCCGGCTGCTCTGCTTGAAGAACTCAAGGCCGCTCCTTCGATGGAGGGATTGAATCTGGCCAATCATGTCTCCACCAAAGACACCTATCGCTGGACCAGTGCCTGTCGCGTGGGTTTCGATCAGCGCCTAGAAAACAAATCCGATCGGCCGTTCCAGGTGGTTGCGATCGATTTTGGGATTAAGCGCGCCATTCTCGAACGTCTTGTGGCCCATGGTTGCGAGGTCACGGTTCTGCCAGCAGACAGCGACATTGCAACGGTTCGCTCCCATCAGCCCGATGGGGTCTTTCTCTCGAATGGGCCTGGTGATCCGTCTGCTGTGACCGAGGGAATTGCTCTGGCCCAGGATCTCCTGAAGGAGCCCAACCTCCCTCTGTTTGGCATCTGCCTGGGGCATCAGATTCTGGGTTTGGCCTTGGGGGGATCCACCTTCAAGCTCGCCTATGGCCACCGAGGTCTGAACCATCCTTGCGGTACCACCGGTCAGGTGGAGATCACGAGCCAAAATCATGGGTTCGCTTTGGATGCGAAGTCCCTGGAGTCCGGTCAGATTGATGTCACCCATTTGAATCTCAACGATCGAACTGTCGCGGCTATCGCCCATCGTGAGAAACCAATCTTTGGCGTTCAGTACCACCCAGAAGCCAGTCCTGGTCCCCACGACGCAGACCATCATTTTTCCCGATTCGTTGCCTTGATGTCTGAACGGCGTCGGGTAGGTGGTTGACCGCTGAAACCATCACTACAATTCGTGCCGAATGCCCGGGGGCTTGAACCCATCAGCGAGCTTCAACGACTCACCGTTTCACTCCGAGGCGGGTTTGCACAAAAAGATCGATGTCTGGTGCTCTATTTCACTGGGAAACTTGATGCATATTCCGAAAAACAATTTTCGGAATATGCAACGGATGTGCTGAAAGCCAACAAACTTCCCGTTTTATTCGATCTCAGCAAAATCGACTTTGTCGATTCGTCTGGTTTGGGTGCCTTGGTTCAGCTCGCTAAACAGTGCACCGACGCCAAACGGGCCTTTCAACTTGTGGGCAATACGCGCGTGGCGCAAACCATCAAATTGGTGCGACTCGAGGAGTTTCTTCACCTCGTGAATGATGTGCCGACAGCTCTCACCAATTTGTCCGCTTGAGCGATTGGATTCGAGCCCAAGTTGGCCGTGGTGGAGCCGACAAGCTGGGGCCGCTTCAGTTGGCTTGGATTGGTGATGCGGTTTGGGAGCTTCACCAGCGCCTTCGTCTGGGAGCTCGTCCAGGACGCTCCGATGCGTTGCATAAGGCTGTCGTCGCCGAGGTTCGCGCTGATGCCCAGTCGAATCTTTTGGCGTGGCTTGAACAGCAAAATTTGCTTCACGATGACGAGCTTGATTTGGTCAGACGGGGTCGTAACAGTGCGGGGCGTGGTCCTCGACGAGCCGACCCTGCTGTGTATGGAAGGGCCACAGGGTTTGAGACAATGGTTGGCTGGCTGTTTCTGAACAATCCAGTCCGGCTGGCTGAGCTCCTCGATCAACTGGAGATGGCCGGATCCAATTCGATAACCCCACCCCCAACTCCATGAGCCCTCGCTTTGAACGTCGTTCCGGCGGCCCCTCCCGCGATGGTCGCCAGGGAGGGGCTAGCAGTGGTCGCTCACCTGGAGGACGCCCGCCTTCGTCTGGAGGACGCCCGCCGTCGTCTGGTTATTCCAGCCGTGATTCCGACAGCAGGTCGCAGCGGGGATATGACGATCGCCGACCGTCAAGAGATCGCCCGAGCGGTGATCGTCCTTATGGGAATCGTTCATCCAGCAGTCGCTCATCAACTGAGCGTTATTCGAATGACCGCTTTACGAACGACCGTGCTTCTCGCGATCGCGCCCCCTCGGCGCGGCCCTACAGCGATCGCTCGAAGAGCGACCGCTACTCCGTAACCCGCTCGTCGGGCGATCGCCCGAGCGGTGATCGCCCATCGGGTGATCGTTATACGAACGATCGCTTTTCCAAGAACAGTTCTCCCAGAGACCGGCCTTCTAGTAGTGGGTCTTCGGGTGATCGTTCCTACGGACGCCGTGACAGCCGTGACAGCCGCGATAGTGCCGGCCCACGCTCCTATGGCCAGAGGGATCAGCAGGGATCGCGCCCCTATGGACGTCGTGACGATCGTGCTCCGCGCTTCTCCGGTCGCTCTGATGAGGATGGCAAGCGTCCCTATGAACGCCGTGATGACCAGGGTGGGCGGTCCTCAGCTCCGAGTCGGTTCCGTTCGGATCGACCGTCCCAGGGACGCTTTCGTGATCGCTCTGAGCGAGCGCCCGATCGATACCGTTCTGGCGATGAGCGTCGCCAGTCGTCCGAACGGCCCCGCTTCAACGACTTTGGTGCTCGATCCCAGCGGTCCGAGCAACAACCCGAGGCCGAAGCTTCGACGCCGCCCGCAGACGATTTGATCTGGGGACGCCACGCTTCGCAAGCTGCCCTCGAGTCAGGACGCCCAATCCACAGAATTTGGTGCACGCCAGAGATGCGCAGTGCTCCAAAATTTCTCCAACTGCTTCGGGAGGCCAAAGCCTCTGGTGTTTTGGTGGAAGAAGTCACCTGGGCGCGGCTTGCTCAGGTCACAGGAGGTTCTGTTCACCAGGGCATTGCTCTCCAAACCGCTGCTGCAGACACCTTGGATCTCAGTGCCCTCATTGAGGGTTGTTCCGAGCTTGGTGAGCCCCCCTTATTGCTAGCTCTTGATGGGATTACGGACCCCCATAATCTCGGCGCTGTCGTTCGGTCTGCCGAAGCGATGGGGGCCCATGGTCTTGTGTTGCCACAACGACGGAGTGCAGGCCTAACGGGCTCAGCAGCCAAAGTGGCCGCGGGCGCCATGGAGCACTTACCCGTTGCGCGTGTTGTCAACCTCAACCGTTCCCTTGAGAAGCTCAAGGATTCGGGTTACCGGGTGATTGGACTCGCTGCCGAGGGCGACGTCACGCTCATGGATGTGGATTTAGAGGGTCCGCTTGTTTTGGTGACTGGTTCAGAGGATCAGGGCTTGTCATTGCTGACCCGTCGCCACTGCGACCAATTGGTGCGGATTCCCTTGCGTGGCATCACCCCCAGCCTGAATGCCTCTGTGGCGACTGCGCTGTGTGTCTACGAGGTGGCTCGCCGCAACTGGATGAAGGACATTCATGGTCAAGCTCCGTCGCCGCCGATTGTTCGTCCTCAAGTGAAAACGCAGGAGGTCGCCCGCCCGGTACCGCCAGTACCGGAGGCTTCTTTAACTAAAAAGCCCGCCACAGATTCCCCCGTTTCTGAGTTGTTGGCTTCGGACTCTTCCGCAACCAGTCACTCAACAACACATGCATCAGTCACTGATCTATCAGCATCTGAGCACGCAATCGAAGAACAAGTCACGCTCAATCAAGAGCCGTCAGATTCCTCGGTTTCTGATCAATCGGATGTGTTGAAAACGGAGTCTCCTCAAGCGGAATCCACGTCTTCAGCAGCAACGATTGAGCTTGATTTGTCGGGCGCTAAACCTGAATCGGATCTTCAGTTCGATCAGAGCATCAAGCTTTCCCCATAACTGATGAGCTGTTTGGCCTCTTCGCAGGTCAAAATGCTCTTACTCACCTTTGCCCCAATGAGCCCACTGATTCGGCCACTGCGAAGCCTCGCCAATGGCCTCGGTGTTGCTTGGTGGGCGCGGGTCCAAACATCTGGTCCAGATGTCACGTACTGGTTCGGTCCGTTTATCACCAAGGCTGGGATGGAGTCTGGGTTATCAACGTTCTTGGATGACATCAGTTCAGAGCATCCTCAGTCCGTCAGCCACTCGTTGTTGCGCACGCGAAGGGGTGAACCATTCACCATCACAAATGAAGGGTGACAGACGGCTGATAGCGTCGGCCCTGCAATGGATCGCAAGACCATGACGATCAGCGCGTGGCGTCAGCAACTGCAGAACGGTGACATTTCATCCCGTGAGCTTGTTGATCAGCACATCGACAGGCTGGAAACGGCTGAGTCTTCTCTCAATGTTTACAACGAGATCACGGTTGAGCGAGCCCGGGCCGATGCCGATCGGATTGATGCTGCGCGTGCCGCTGGCGAAAGCCTTGGCCCACTAGCTGGCTTGCCTCTGGCGATCAAAGACAACCTCTGCACCCGTGGGGTGCGAACCACCTGTTCAAGCCGCATGCTTGAGCACTTTGTCCCTCCCTATGAGTCCACCGCGACGGAGCGCCTCTGGCAGGCCGGAGCTGTTCTGGTTGGTAAAACCAACCTCGATGAATTTGCGATGGGTGGCTCCACCGAAACGTCAGCGTTTGGGGCGACGCACAATCCTTGGAATCTCGACCACGTCCCCGGCGGAAGTTCTGGGGGAAGTGCGGCGGCGGTTGCCTCCGGCAGTTGCATCGCATCGCTGGGCTCTGACACCGGTGGATCGATCCGTCAGCCAGCATCCTTCTGTGGTGTTGTTGGCTTGAAACCCACCTATGGCCGGGTGAGTCGTTGGGGCCTGGTGGCGTTTGCCAGCTCTTTGGATCAAGTGGGTCCTTTTGCCACATCAGTGGCCGATGCTGCTGAGCTGCTGCAGGTCATTGCTGGACACGATCCGCGTGATTCAACCTGCCTCAATGTGGAAGTTCCCGATTTTTCAGCGGGTCTGAATCAGTCGATCAAGGGCCTGAAGGTGGGGGTCATCAAGGAATGCTTTGAGGCAAAGGGGCTTGATGGCGAAGTGAAAGCGTCTGTTCAGGCTGCCGCTGCGCAGCTTGAGGCTCTTGGCGCTGAATTGGTCGAGGTGAGTTGCCCTCGTTTTAACGATGGCATTGCCACGTACTACGTGATTGCTCCGTCAGAAGCATCGGCCAATTTGGCTCGCTATGACGGCGTGAAGTACGGCTTTCGGGCTGCCGAATCGGAAAGTTTGGCCACGATGACGTCCAGTAGTCGGGCTGAAGGTTTTGGTGAAGAGGTCCAACGGCGGATCTTGATCGGCACCTATGCCCTGTCGGCTGGATATGTCGACGCTTACTACAAAAAAGCTCAGCAGGTTCGCACGTTGATTCGTCGCGATTTTGATGCCGCGTTCCAATCGGTGGATGTGCTGCTCACCCCTACAGCCCCCTCAACGGCCTTGAAAGCTGGGGCCCATAAAGATGATCCTTTGGCGATGTACTTGGCAGACCTCCTGACGATCCCAGTCAATCTGGCTGGTTTGCCTGCCATTAGTGTTCCCTGCGGTTTTAGTCAGACGGGTCTGCCCATTGGAGTGCAGTTGATCGGCAATGTGCTCGAGGAAGCGCGTTTGCTGCAGGTGGCCCACCAATACGAGCAAGCAGCCAATGTGCTCTCCCAACGGCCAAAAGCCCCCTTGGTGCCTTAATAGCCGCTAGATGTAGCGGTTGGTAGCGTGGCGACACGCTTGATCTTGCGTTGGGCCCTAATCTGGGTCCATGGCATTTGTTCCCCTCCATAACCACAGCGATTACAGCCTGCTCGACGGGGCGTCGCAGTTGCCCTCCATGGTGGAGCGGGCGAAGGAGCTGGGCATGCCCGCCATTGCACTCACTGATCACGGTGTGATGTATGGCGCGATCGAGCTGCTCAAGCTTTGCAAGGGAACCGATCTCAAGCCAATTATTGGCAATGAGATGTATGTCATCAATGGCTCGATTGATGACCCTCAGCCGAAAAAGGAGAAGCGATACCACCTCGTCGTTTTGGCAAAAAATGCCACCGGGTATCGCAATCTTGTGAAGCTCACCAGCATCAGCCATTTGCGCGGCATGCGTGGCCGTGGCATTTTTTCCCGGGCGTGTGTCGATAAACAGCTACTAAAGCGCTACAGCGAAGGGCTCATCATTGCCACGGCATGTCTTGGAGGAGAGATCCCTCAAGCGATTTTGCGAGGTCGTCCGGAGGTTGCCCGTGATGTTGCCCGCTGGTACCAAGATGTTTTTGGGGATGATTTCTACCTAGAAATTCAAGACCATGGTTCTCCTGAAGACCGAATCGTCAATGCGGAAATCGTCAAGATTGCCCAGGAATTAGACATCCAACTTGTGGCGACGAATGATGCCCACTACCTCACCAAGCAGGATGTAGAGGCGCACGATGCGCTCCTCTGTGTGTTGACCGGGAAGTTAATTAGCGATGAGAAACGTCTTCGCTATACCGGCACGGAATACATCAAAACAGAAGAAGAGATGGGTCGATTGTTTACGGACCATCTCGACCCAGACGTTGTTCAGAAGGCGATTGCCAATACCGTCAAGGTGGCAGAGAAGGTTGAGGACTACGACATCCTCGGTAAATATCAAATGCCACGCTTTCCCATCCCCGATGGGTACACGGCAGTGACCTATCTCCGTGATGTCACGCAACAGGGCTTGCGTGACCGACTGGAGCTCAAGGGCGACGATCCGATCCCTCAAAACTATGCCGAGCGGATGGCCCATGAGCTCGAAATCATGGAACAGATGGGGTTCCCCACCTACTTCTTGGTGGTGTGGGATTACATCCGCTTCGCTAGAGAACAGAGCATTCCAGTCGGACCAGGGCGGGGTTCTGCGGCGGGGTCCTTGGTGGCTTACGCCCTAGGGATCACCAACATTGATCCGGTGAGCAATGGCTTGCTGTTTGAGCGATTCCTCAATCCAGAACGGAAGTCAATGCCTGATATTGACACCGATTTTTGTATTGAGCGTCGTAGTGAAGTCATCGACTACGTCACTGAACGCTATGGGGACGACAAAGTTGCCCAGATCATCACGTTTAACCGGATGACATCCAAGGCCGTCCTCAAGGATGTGGCCCGTGTGCTCGATATTCCCTATGGAGATGCCGACCGTCTCGCCAAGTTGATCCCTGTCGTTCGGGGTAAGCCGGCCAAGTTGAAGGCCATGATCGGCGATGAGTCGCCCACTCCCGAGTTCCGCGAGAAATACCAGGCTGACCCTGTGGTGAAGCGCTGGGTTGATATGGCGATGCGGATTGAAGGTACCAACAAAACCTTTGGCGTCCATGCAGCAGGTGTTGTGATTGCTGCTGACCCCCTCGATCAATTAGTGCCACTCCAGCGCAATAACGACGGTCAGGTCATCACCCAATACTTCATGGAAGATGTTGAGTCGATGGGTTTACTCAAGATGGATTTTCTTGGGCTTAAAAATCTCACGATGATCGACAAGACTCTGGAACTTGTTGCAGTGACAAGTGGGACACGCATCGACCCTGACAAGCTCCCTCCCCAGGATGCTGACACCTTTGCATTGCTCGCGCGTGGTGATTTAGAGGGAATCTTTCAACTTGAATCGAGCGGAATGCGTCAGATTGTTAGAGATCTGAAGCCATCATCTCTAGAGGATATCTCATCAATATTGGCCCTTTATCGGCCTGGACCGTTGGATGCTGGCTTGATTCCAAAATTTATTAATCGAAAACATGGCCGCGAAGCGATTGATTTCGCCCATGAGATTCTTGAGCCGATCTTGAGTGAAACCTATGGAATCATGGTTTATCAGGAGCAAATCATGCGGATCGCGCAGGATTTAGCGGGTTATTCCCTCGGTCAAGCCGACCTTCTGCGTCGGGCGA
>Ga0257110_1000616_pt1 | contig 16802 bp, 8 predicted proteins | sample LP_taG_7_FD_190184 | JGI IMG/M metagenome (GOLD analysis project Ga0257110, IMG submission 190184) | Marine microbial communities from Northeast Subartic Pacific Ocean, Canada - LP_J_2015_P26_10m | ecosystem: Environmental > Aquatic > Marine > Oceanic | place: Canada: Northeast Subartic Pacific...
CAGCGAACACTTCCCGCCGACCCCCCACAAGAAAATGGCACCACTTCTTCTCAGGAAACGAGTGATTCTGGTAGAGACAGAATCAACTTACGCGACAGATCCAGTTCCAGCCGGAACCGACGCAGTTCTGGTGAGGGATCTGAGTATTACGCCTCAACAGAGTGATGTTGTCAGTCGCGACTTGATTCGTCCTTATCTGGGCGCTTCTGAGCAACTGCTGGCTAACACTCGCGTTGAATGCACATTTAGCGTTGAACTTGCTGGCTCTGGTACTGCTGGCACCGCACCTCAGTACGGCAGGGCTCTTAAGGCTTGCGGCCTTAGCGAGACAATTGCTGCTGGCACTTCAGTAACTTATGCACCAGTAAGTGCAGCTTTTAGTTCAGTCACCATTCACTACAACATTGATGGTGTTCTCCACAAGGTGACAGGTGCTAGAGGAACATTCACGTTGAATGGATCCGTGGGAGAAATTCCCTCCATCGATTTCACTTTCACTGGCATCTACAACGCTCCTAGCGATGCAGCACTGCCTAGCGTTACTTACGCAAACCAGGCAACACCTCTGATCTTCAAGAGTGGCAACACCGATACTTTCTCATTGCTTTCCTACTCTGGCTGCCTGCAGTCAGTAAGTATGGATATTGGCAATACTGTCGTATATCGCGAGTTGATTGGTTGCACGAAGGAAGTGCTAATTACTGATCGCAGCGCAAGCGGTAGTGTCAGTATTGAAATGGTTGCGATTGCCACGAAAGATTATTTTGCTGCTGCTTTGACTGACGGCACGTTGGGTAATCTGACCTTCCAGCACGGGAACACAGCAGGGAACATCGTTGATTTTGCTAGCACCAAGATTGACATCGGAGACGTGAGCTATGGGGACCAGGACGGCATTGCGATGCTGACCGTTCCCTACACCGCGATTCCGTCATCAGCTGGTAATGACGAGTTCACCTTGGCTTATACTTGATCTGAGGGAGTCATAGCCCTCGGAGAAAGCAATGACCGTGTTGGAGAGCACGGTCATTTTTATTGTTGTAAGATAATTGCAGTTAAATTTGCTCAATGGCTTTCGTTAGGAAAAAGGTCAAAACTTTCAAGTGGCCTGTGACTGTTGAAGAGCCTGCAGATGGCGGTGTCTTCGATGAGTCCAGCTTTGACGCAGTATTCAAAAGGGTTCCACGGTCTGAGTTCCAAAAGCTTGCGGATAAAGGCGATCTTGACTTACTTAAAGCAGTCATGACTGGATGGGAAGGAATCGAAGATGAAGATGGCAAGCCGTTGCCATTTTCTCAAGCAGCAATGAAAGAATTTGCTGATGATCCGTACTGGATTCGCGGTGTGTTGAAGGCATATACGGAGACTTTTGAAGGCGCAAAACTGGGAAACTAAAAGATGCCGTCAAGTATTGGTCAAATGGCGGCAAAAGGATAGAGGACAAGAGTGCTGATGACGCTGCGGCATTTGGGTTGAAGCCGCAGCGTCAAGCCGCTCCTAAAGAGGAGCACTTTGAAGTGTGGGAGGAGAATTGGGATGCGTTGATGATGTTCCTGCGGATGCAAACGCAATGGACCGTCACGATGGGAGGTTACGTTGGTTTGAAATATGAGGTTTTGCTGGGTGCGTCAGGACTAATGTCCCTTTATGATGTAAGCAATCCCCGTGAGATGCTGGAGAGCCTTCAAGTAATGGAAGCTGCTGCACTCTCTGAGCTGAACAAGAAAAATGGCAAGTAAAAGCGTTTCGCCTGTTGATATTGTACTTGGCATAAAAGGCGGCGAAAAGCTGCAAAGATTAAATAGCTCGTTTCGCGATCTATCAAAACAGGTCAACAAGCTTTCAGCCGGAGACCTTCAGAAAGCAACTGATGATGTACGAAAGTTTGCTGCAGAGGCCGGTAATAGCGAAGCGACAATAAGGGCTCAGATCAAAGCGTTTCAGGGCTTGCGTGAACAGGCCGCTATGGGCGGCAAGGTTTACCGCGAGCTTGGGAAGGGTATTGTCGATCTCAAAGCCTCGCTCGACGGGCTTGGTGCGAAATCACAGGTTCAGGCAAAGCGGCTTGCGGAGATTGGTACAAGTGCTAAATCCTCTGTCTCTCAAATAAAAGACGCTACTGAAAAGCTAAAGCTGCTTTCAAAAGAAGCCAGAACAGGCTCTAACGCATTTGCTCAACTGAAGGGCAACATTGCGGATATGGGAGAGGCGTTAAGTGTGGCAGAAGGCAAGGCTAAAAAACAAAAAGAAATATCCAACTTGCTCAATGGCGCGTTACGCAAAAGTTCAACCCTTATTGGCTTGCAGGCTAAAGCGTATAGAGAAAGGATTGCTGTAACAGAAAAAGAAATTCAATCCATTGATTTGCTGTCAAGCAAAGAGAGGTCTTCAGCCGCAAATACAGAGAGAAGGATTCGCCTGGAAGGGAAACTTCAGGAGCAGCTCCTTAAGGTTGCTCAGACTGGATACCTTGATTTTATTGCGTCTAGCCGTACTGAGACTATCAAGCTGGCAGAAGCGTTTAACAGTACGGATGCAGGCATTAAATCTTTTAAAACAAGGTTAAACGCTCTCGATACAGACTTTGGCAAACTTCCGAAGACGACGGCAGGTTTTAACCAAAAGTTAGCAGAGCTAAAAATTGAGCTTAATAATACTGTCAGATCAAGTTCTGACTACACCCGTGTTTCTAACGAAATTATTGGTATTCAGAAAGAGCTTTCTAAGGAGACAGGTGAAAGTGCACAAGCCTTTGAAAGGCTGAACAGAGCGCAAGAAGGGGCCGAGCGCAGAGCCGCCAAGCTCGCAGGCGTAGGCGAATATGTCGCTGGATTGTCCAGTCTAGGGGCCGGGACCGCTACGCGCCGTCCTGAGGACTATGCGACAAGCACTCGCCGTGGAGAGCCGCTCGTAGGACAAATGCGCTCTAGGGAGGGCTTTCCGCAAGCCTATAGGGATCCCGACTCTAAGGAAGCAATGATCGCGCCTGGTTCTGGCACTAGGCAATCTAAGCGTTTGTTTGATCAGACATACAAAACAAAAGAAGAAACTCAAAAACTAGCTGCTGAACAAAAAAACCTAGAAACTGTTTTTGATTCAGTAATTGATTCCTATCGGCAAGGATTGGAAAAAATTCAGCAACAGCAGCAAAAACGCCATGACGATTTAATGTCGCAGGTTGCAGAAGAGGATGCAGCCCAGCAAGAGTCTTTTAATAAGCAAGTTGAAAGAGAAGAAAACGCTTTTCAGCAAGAACTGAAGCGGCGCGACATTTTACTGCAAGCGCGAAAGTCAGCGGAATCTGCGTTAGGTCTTGGCGGTAGAGACGACATCTCCTCTCTGTATCAGGGAATCATTGGGCTTTCTACCGCTGACATTAGGCGTCAGCAGCAGATGATGGGCAAGTCCGCTACCGATGTTTTTAATGACATTGCTACGGGGTTTAGCAAAGGCGGTCAGGCCGTTGACCTTAAGGGCAAGAGCACCGACATTGGCGACAGCATTGCCGAAGGCGTTTCAAAAGGCGCTTCGAGTTCAAACGAAATAAGCAAAGGTGCCAAAAGCTTTGCGGAAAAACTGATCAATGCCTACAAAGCTGCTTTCGGCATTAAGAGTCCATCAAAGCGCACTGAGCAAAAAATTGGCGTCCCTCTAGGGCTGGGTATTATTCGCGGCCTTTTGTCTGCTCTCAAGTCTGGGAAAAAAGAAGTTCAGCGAGAGATTGAATCAATAGCAGATCCTGTAATTAACAAGTCTCGGCAACCGCGTCGTCTGATTGGGACTGTAAATCAACCAATAGCAACATTTACGGGTTATGGCACCAAGTCTCGGCCTGCTGATCGAGGCTACCGACCACTCGGAAAATCTCCTGTAAATCTTAACTCAGAAATTGATCGAATGTTTGATCGGTTTAGGGCAAGCATAGCTGCGCTGACTACTGATGCAGAAATTTACTACAACCTCTTGCAGAGGCTTCCTACTTCTCGAATCACAACAACCCTGGCAGACTTAGCAAACAAAAGGTCTACTGCGTTGCAGGTCAGTGGGTTCATGGAAACCCAGCGGCAAATTGGCCCTGGGGATCTTGAACGCGAAATTGCATCCAGCGTTGCTGGATACATGAAAGAGCTTCGTGCGCCAAATCCATGGGTCGGAGCTATAGGCGACTATCAGAAATTTATTGAGTCTGTTTCGAGAAAGACCGAAGAGTTGGTCCGACTTGGAGAATACCTTGATAAGTTCACTGTAAATAACAAAAATTTATTACCAGGCACTCGCATAGCGGGTGCGTTGCCGCCTTCCCGATTGGGCTTTGCAGCAGATCCAAGCAGGCTTTCAGGCATTTTAGGTCTTAGCTCTACGAAGGCACTGCCCCCGGCTAGGAGTCCTTTGAGGGCACTGCCCCCGGCTAGGAGTTTAGCTACGCCGCAGGAAAACCTGTTCGCCGAAGCCCGTGCCAACGCCAATGCAAAGTCAGAGGAAAGGTCCAGGCGTGTATTTAAAGAAGACGCTTCGAGGCCCGGTAGGCAACAGCCTAGCCCCGCTCCTATCCTTACTTCTATCCTTGATACAAATGGCGACTTTAAAAAATTAAACACAACCCTTCTTAAATTTGGCCGACTTAGTGATAGAAGTACGGCAGATGTTCGGGAGCTAGGGGCGAGTCTTGGGATGCTTGGCGATACGCTTTCGCCTCTTGATGCTGATTTCAAAAAAGTCAACAGAGCTATCACTGATCAATCAAGATTGATCGAGAAGGAGCTTCAAAAACGCAGTCGCACTCGCCGTAAGTTCTCCCCCGGCAAAGCGGCCCAAATTGCTGGTGCAACAATCTCCGGCGGTATTTTTGGTGGCCCCGAAGGGTTCCTGGGTGGCGCAATTGGTGGCGCACTTGGTGGTGTTGGCGGGTCTTTTGCTGGTGCTGCACTTGGCGCTCAGTTAGGTCAGCTCAGGGAGCAGCTTGGTGGGTTTGCTGAGTATGCAGCGAGTATCACAAAATTAAAAATTGCATTGGAAGGTATTGCCGGAACTCAAGGTGAATACAATCAAGCACTTGCAGCGGCGACTAGCGTTACAAAAGAATTAAACATTCCGCAAGAAGTTGCTGTCAGGGGGATCACTCGACTCACGGCAGCCGTGAAAGGCGCTGGTGGTGGCGTTGCTGATGCGGAGCTTGCATTTAAGAGTATCAACTCTGCAATTATTGCTACGGGTGGCGGCGCAGAGGAGGTTCAAGGGGCCGTAACTGCACTTGTTCAAATTTTCTCGAAGGGCAAAGTTTCTGCGGAAGAAATCAACCAGATTGCAGAAAGGTTGCCCGGTACGTTTAACAAGATCGCTGAGGCATCAGGTCGAACCGGCCCAGAGCTAACAAAAGCCTTGCAAAAAGGCGAGGTGGGCCTGAATGACCTGATGAAATTCTTGGTCCAGCTAGGCGGTGAATACGGCGAATTGGCTAAAAAGATTGCTGGGTCTTCCGAGTCAGCTGGAGCAAGGTTGACGGTTGCATATAACAAGATGCGGATTGAAATAGGCAAAGCTCTTCAGCCGGTCGGTGCTGAGTTTCAACAAGCTTTTGGTGAGTTTTTAAAAGAAATCACTCCAGCAATACTCGCTGCTCTACCAAGCATTAGGGATGGACTGATTGCGCTTGCGAAGAATCTTGACTTGGTAGCTCAGGCTGCCGCTGCTGCTTTCGCTGTGTTCGTAGTGGGCAAGATTGCGGCAATCATTGCTTCTATTGGCTCATTGAGCGCAGCAATTTTTACTTTAAAACTTAACGCTATAGTCGCAGCAAAGGCTTTGGTTGGGTTGAATGCGGCAGCACTATTGAATCCATACACAGCATTAGCCGCTGGCGCTGCTGCCTTAGGTGTGGCAATTTTTCGAGCTGCTAATGAGCAGAATAGACTTAATCTGTTAATAAGAGAAGGCGGTGTTGCGGCTGTTGACAAAGAAATTGCGGAAAACAGTGCTGCAGTCGCTCGCATCGAGCAAAGAGAACTGAAAGGTGCTCCAACCATAAGCGGGAAAATTGGTGATTTGCTAGCCAAGCCTATAATTGATCCTCTTCGCAAGGCACAGCTGGAGCAATTAGGGGTGACAGGCAGGAAGCTCCGAGGAGCCAGAGATAGAGCGGTGAATGACCGCGATCAAGGCGCTGATTTACCCGATTGGCTTTTAAACAACCTAACTGAATTCGCTTCTCCTACCGGCGGCGGCGGCGGCGGCGGCGGCGGCGGCGGCGGCAAGGCAGAAAAAGCGCGTAAGTCTCAGCTTGATTCGATTAGAGATCAAGGCAAGCTTATCGTTGCCGCAAAGATGAGGGCAGGAATAGAGTTAGACATTGGTGAAGCTCAAAACAAAAATAATAGATCGAGAGTCAGCCAGCTAAACAGTCAAAGAATATCTCTTGATTTTGCCGAGCAATCAGCACGGGTTGAGCTGGAACACAGTGATGCGCTTAAGGCTGCGGCTGGGGATAAGAACGAATCAGACATGGTGCGAGAAGCTTTTGCTACAAGAGAAAATGCAAACGCCCTTCTTTTAATCGACTACAACAAACAGCTCTTGCAAGAAAAACAGCGATACCGGTTTGAATCAGAAGCCATCGCCAAAGCATCCGAGGACGAGCTGTTTAACTTACGCGATCAGCTTGGTTTGGTGACAAACGAGCAGAAAATTGACAGATTCAGGCAGTCAAGGAAAGACGCAGGAGATCCAAATGCTGAACAACAAACCGACTTGTTCCGCCAAACAATAGACCCAACACTTGCCGAGGGATTAACACAAAACATTGCCAAGTTGAAGAAAGATTTAGAAGACCTAGTTAATCCAATCAACCAAATCACTGGAGCAGCAAATGCAATTGGCACTGCGTTTTCAAAATCATTCACAGACGCAATTACAGGTGCTACAAGTGCAAAGCAAGCATTAGCTGACTTTTTCAAAAGTGTTGGCAGCTATTTCTTGGACATGGCTGGTCAGATTATTGCAAAGATGGTGACAATGGCAGTTTTAAATACTGTTGTTAAGTTGCTGCCTGGTGGTGGACTGGGTAGCGTTGATGCTGGCGGTGAAACTTCCAATCTGTTTGGCAATTCAATTAGCAATTTTGGCGGCGGCTCCTTTGGTGGGTTTAGAGCCAACGGCGGCCCAGTAAGCGCAAACCAGCCTTCAATAATTGGCGAACGTGGGCCTGAGTTGTTCATTCCTTTCCAAAATGGCAGAGTCGTTTCCAATGAAATGTCGCGAGCCAGCAGCAGTAATGAAATGTCACGAGCCAGCAGCAGTAATGAAATGTCGCGAGCCAGCAGCAGTAAAATTCCTTTTACTCGTAACATCGAAAGTGCAACTCAAGCGCAAGAGACAGCAGCAGCAATGCAGAATGCTGGCCCTATTGATGTTCGTTACGAATCTCAAGTGATCAACAACGTGGAATATGTGACTGCTGAGGAGTATCGTCAGGGTATGACTCAAGCAGCGGAACGAGGCAAGGCATTAACACTGTCGGCGCTCCAGAACCGTCCGGCTATTCGCGCACAGGTGGGCATCAGATGACGATTGCAATAGGAACGTACATAAAGTTACTGGATCGCACTGGCGCACCAGCCGGTTATGGCTTTCAAAATTTTCATCAGAACGAAACCAGGGTCTACGACAGCGAAAACTACATTTTCGGTGCGTTCGGCTTTAGCGGTGGAACGGTTGATTTACAAGCTGGAAATATAAGTGCCAGCCTTGTGTTTGCTGTAAATCAGTTAGATATAGTCGTTTTTCAGCAAGCGGCACAAGGTCGTTGGTTAATTCAAATCCGTACAGTATGGCTTGATCCCGATACGTTAAGTGAAGGCAATACTTATGGAGAAGAAGTGTATGCGATCACAGGTTTGGAACATGACTCAAGCCGCTTGTCCGTCCGCCTTGGCAGCCCATTAGATGCTGTAAGCCAGAACGCTCCACGCAGGTTGTTGACACAGGCTCTTGTCGGGAGTCTTCCTTCTACCGGTAACATTAACCTCCAATAATGCTGACACCAAACCGCCAGATTGCTTTACTACCGCAGGATCGGCAGATCATGCAGCTCACGGGGATGAGCGAAAAACAATACAGATTCTTTGTGCGGCAAGCAATTCTGCATTCCAAATTACGGCCTGGGGAGCTAACGGCATTCCTTATCGATCCAGTATCGCTATTTATTATTCAGCTAGTTGTTGGTGTTGCCTTAAGCTACCTATCGACATTGCTAGTGCCCAAACCAAAGCAACCGGAAGCTCAAAGCCTAAATACAAACACGGTCCAAGGTCAGAACCTTGTCAATGGTGCGCGATTTACGCCTAAGACTGGTTTCGACTCTGTCCAAAACGTGGTTGAGCTTGGATCTGTAGTTCCGCTTGTTTATTCAAAGCGTCAAGTTATTGATGGTATCGCTTATGGCGGAGTAAGAATTAATACTAACCTTATATGGAGTCAGTTACTAAGTGTTGGTGGAGGCCAGCTATTAAGAGCGGTGTTCTTAATAGGTGAGGCTAATATCACAGATTTAGACGCCGAACAGTTTGCTATTGGTAACAATCTGATTAATGGATACGACTTAAATAGTGACCATGGTCGAATAACAATTTATTCAAGCCCTGATGGGGGTCGTCTTTTGTCTTCTGATCGCCTTGCTGGCCAACTTGCTGCAAACGATATAGGCAACGCTCAAAATACTGGAGCCGCAGATGTTTTTCAGGTTCGCGGTGTAGGTAATACCTATACAACTGATTTTTGCTATGTATCCACCCCAAGCAATCAAACAGCATTTGGCCTTTATGGATTTATCGGAAGTAACTTTCCCTTTAGGGTAAACCCTTCGTTTCGGTCAGCTCGCAAAGCCGAGACCAACTCAAGCAATGAGTTGACTTGCAGAAGTGATGAGCAACAAGTGGCTGAACGAAGCAAGCAAAATGTCAAGTTTGCTGGTCGGGCTGGAGTAGTTGTTAATTCAGGTGAGAGTGAAGGTCGCATATTTGTGTCCCCTAGCTCACCAGGAGTACAAGCGGATGTAATAAAGTTCAAAATTTTAAGCAGTACAGACGCCCTCCGTAAATTCACCAATGGTGATGGTGAGGCAAGTTGTGGCGACGTAGGGCAGAGCATTGCGTCTAGACAACGATCCAATGATGAGCAAATCAATGAAGGAGACGTTTATCGAATTGGAAGTGCATTAGCGATCTGTACGTCTCGATCATCTGCCGCTTTTGTATCAGCAGCTGACAATGATCCAGTAGCTGGTGGAACTCCAACGGAAGCAACGTTTACGGTTCTGCGTAGCGGTTATGTTGACAAGTGGAGTGAATCGACGATTGAATCGGATAATGGATTTGCCGCCACACAGTACAGCCACATTATGCAATCGGCAGAGGCGATTTTTTCAACTGAACGTCAGGGACGTGTTGTTGAGGTCGGAATCCGAAGCAATCTGCAAGTCAATATTTCAGGTCTGTGTAATTTTAAAGATGCCAGGGGATATGAGCGAATCGATTTTGATGCTTGCGATAAAGATAATGGAAAGGAAATTAATGACGCAAACCTAACTAACTTTAGCAATGGTCAGTACAGCACATCTGAAACTAGGTATTCGTTCTTTCGCGTTAGTTATAGGGTTGCAGGATCCAATGACGCATATACCGAACTAAGCCAGCTATTTGGTGTACGAAGCACAACAGGAGTCGCAGTCTATAACTACTTGCGTTTCGAGTTTGCTGACGTTCGCCGCTGGGAAATTCGCATGACCCCGATCAGCGGGTGGGAAGTCAGAAGCAATATTGCATCAACTCCTAATGGTAGTCTTGAGGTATTAGATCCGCACCTTGGCACTCTAAGGACTGTAATAAGCGGCAACGTTACTGTCAGATATACCGGCGAAAACGTGTCTCGAAGCCTAGATACCTTTGCAATTCAAAGTTTTACGCCTATTGAAGAAAAAATTGAACGCTTAGGCTCAATCTCGGTGAACGGTAAAGGTTATCAAACAGGGCAAGGTTTAACGCCACCAGTGCTGACCAAAAATTACAACGTGATCCTTGATGCGGTCAGTGGACCAGGCAAGAATGCAGGAGCAACTATTACTGTCGTTGTTCCTGAAATCGTAAATCCAGCTGATCCACAGGGTCCGCTAATTCCTGACCCGCTTGGAGGTAGCGTAACCAGTTGCGTTCTTACCAGCGGCGGCAGTTTATTTAGCCAAGGCGATGTATTAAAAATCCGCGATCAAAGCAGGGTAAATGACGGCGCGACCCCGCCTACTTTTTTAGTTAATCCGACCATACCTCCAGCCCTACCAGTTCCACCAATTTCTCCACCGTTTCGGATTACCGTTGGAGCAACCGCAAAGAAAGACCTTGGCACAGGTTTTGATGATTCTCCTTATTACGCTGATGCTTATGCGCGTTTAGCCGAATCATTCATATACAACGAAATCACCGCATCTACTAGCCAGCCAGAACATCAAGTTGTCTACATCAATACGATTACTGCAAACACAAGCACTCCAAATTATGACAACTTAGCAATTGTTGGCATGAATATTCGCAGCAGCAAGGAAATTAAAACTCTCAATCAATTTAGTGTTTATGTCAATAAGGGTATTAATGCTACGTCAAGTTTTCCTGAAGTGATGCTTGATCTATTGACAAATGACAGGTACGGAACTGGACAAGTCTTGAGTTCTGCACAGATTGATCAAGCCAGTTTTACTGCTGCGTCCGTATTTACATACAACCGCCGGTACTTCTTTGATGGAGCGATTAGCGACAAAATCAACATTCGGTCATGGGGATCGCAGACAGCTGCAAATTATTTACTCGACCTAGTAATTCGCAACGGCAAATTTGCGTTGGAGCCTGTGGCCAGCTTTGGCGGACCTGAGTCAATCACGCAATTATTTACCAGCGGAAATATCATCGAAGATTCATTCTCACTTTCATTCTCTGACGATCAGGACCGGATACCCCCAAAGATTTCTGTCGTCTGGCGTGAAGAGCGCGAAACAAGCGGCACTGTCACTAAGGGGCTTTTCCCCGTTTCGCGGGAAGTAACAGTACGGGAAACTACTACACCTGAAGACGCACCATTGGAAAAGATTGACATCAGTGATTACTGCACAAGCCAGCGACATGCAATAGATCTAGCAAAATGGACATGCCTGACGCGGCGACTTGTGACCCACAGCGTGACTTTTAAGACTACGCCAACAGAAGCCGCCTTGGATATTGGCTCTGTATTCAAGCTTGGCATGGAAACAATCAGCTACAACCAACCACAAAACGGCGCTATTGCTGAGGATGGGACCGTAACTTCGTGGCCCGAAATTGCAGACGGCACTTATGACGTGCTGCTTTGGGACGGAAAAAATAATGCAATTAAGGAAATATCGTTGATAATTGCTGGCGGGAAATGCGCTCAAAGTTCTGCCGTTTTTTGTGTAAAAAATTCAGTCAGCAACGTTCAAAGCTATAAGACCCAATCCCTTTCATTCGATGAGTACGGTAACATAGATGTTGTAGCGACTTACTACCCAACTGCTGACAGCGGTTATTCGCAAATGGTGGTCAAATTCGACGACAGTAATTTTGTAATCGAACCGGCTCAATCATGATCGACTTTCCTGCACTCAATCCATCTAGCCGAAGCCTTTCGGCGGGTCAATATCCGTTAAAGCGGTTTGACAGCATCAGCGGTGCGAGCACGACACGGCTCTATGGCAGCAAGGCTTTTAACGCGAAACTTACGCTCCAATTCAAATTGAGTGACGACAAAGCGGCTCTGATATTGAAGGCGTATCATGAGAGCCGTGGAGGCAGCGAAGCTTTAACGCTTCCAGCAGAGCTGTATCGAGGCATGTCAACAAGCTTGCAATCACAGATCCAGAGTTATTATTCATGGCGATTTGACTCTCAGCCTCCTCAGATCCAAAGTGTCGCTCCAAATCGTTCAGAAGTTGCGATTACATTGATTGGGACTCTCGATGCCTAATAAGATTAGAATGGCAAAAAGTCAGCAGGATGAGTCATGGCGATAAAAACCGCATCAACGGCTGAGGTCCGTTTTGATGGCTCGGCCATCGCAAAAATCCGTGATATTACACTGAACATCAGTCGTGAATTGCTGGATGAAACCGGCATTGGAGATAATGATAAAACGTTCACTTACGGCACCCGCAACACGTCCGGCAGTGGAACGTTACTTTATGACTCAGCCGACTCAGCAACAAGAAGCCTAATGAACACGATTTTGAGTGATTCTTCGGAATTACCAACACTGACAATAGCCTTGGATGATTCGTCAACCGTTGGAACGATTGAAGGCAGTGTCGCATTATCTCAGGTTGGAATCACTGTGAGCACGGGACAGCTGGTTTCAGTGCCGATCTCTTTTCAGGTAAGCGGCAAATTAACAGGTTCGTTCTGATGGCAATCCTGGGCAATGGCGGAATTATTGAAATCTCTAGGGAGATCCCGAGACCTAGGGCTCTGACAGCTGCACGGGTCAACCTAGGCTCTGCTCCGTACAGCATTTCCATGCTGGATCGTGGCTACTGGACTGGTGACCGGGTTTCAATTTCCAGCTCTGATGGTTTGCCGTTTGATATCAATGGCGATGGATTTGCGGATTGTCCTGACGGACATGCGGAATATTTTGGCTCTAAATGGGAACTAGGGCCGAACCGTAGCTTTTACACCGGCAATCTGACTGATGACGCCCCAGCTTATGATCAATTTACTGATACGTTGACACTGATCACGCAAAACGATCAAAACGATGATTTTCTTATAACTCAAGATGACAAGAATATAGTTGGCGTTACTGGGATAGAAGATAACATAGCGGTGTATAACAAAACTTCAACCACTGGTAAAACTACAGTGCTTGATGCTTATATCCATCGTGATGAGTTGGATCGAATTACTTTTTACTCGACAGAAGCCTCCGCTTACGCTGGAACGAGCACCAACAGGATTGACATTAAAAAAGTTGATTTTGGTAATTTTGTAATCGCTGCTTACAACAGTGATTCAGGCTATACAGCAGCAATGAACTCAGCAGCCAGCAGTATAAACAGCTTGACGCTTGGCAGCCCTGATCAACCGCTCAATGCTGTGATTAGTCTCCCTACGCTGTTTGGCACGTTATGCGAAAGCAATCGACAGTGGGTCACTCAGTGTGGACTAACTGAATGGGTGATGAGTATTGATGCCTCCAATTTGGATACAACGGCAATTGGCGAAACTTTTGGCGATCATGTCAAGGCGTTGGTGAGAGGCGCAGGCAGTCTGAATTTTATGGTTGAGCACGAACTCATGACCGGCGAGCAAGACTCCCTTGCTCTTCTGCGATTAGTGCTTTTGACGCAAAACCAATGTGACACCAAGGCAAAGTTTTACATCTACAAAAACAGGTCTGGCGGATCACCTAAAATTGACGGCAATGTCTACTACGAATGCGATATTTTGCTAACAAATTCAAGCCTTAATGTTCGCGCCGCTGACATTGTGAGCGGCACGGCTGATTTTGTCGCGACATCAGAAGTGAGGCTGATGGTTGCGGCCTGATGCTTGCCTCCGCAGGACTGCTAGAATCCATTGAAATAGTAGCGGTGTTTGGAGAGTGTCTAGTCTAAATTTTGCTGGTGACAGCGGCTCACTCTCGGACATTAATCTGACCCAAGGGCTGAAGCGGTCTCAGATTGCAGCATTAAATGATCTGATGAAGCAGATCGCTGGCAATGCAGCGGTTTCCGCTGGCAATACAGCTCAGGCTGATCCTTTAAATAGTCCATTTGAGCTATTTGTAAATCCCTACATTGGTTCTGATGAATTTGTTGGAGGCTCATACAACGATTACGAAGAGGGCACTGATGCCGCCACAATGTTGGCATCCAAGCTCAAGCGATTAGAAAAGCAACGCTTGACGTGTGGATTCAGCCCACAACGTCCTTTTAAAACTATAAACAGGGCTGTAATTGAAGCAGCAATAATTACATCTAAAAATTGGTACACAGATTATTCGGACGCAGGACAGGTTGATTGCGTAAGCATTAAATTAAGCTCAGGCGTTCACACTGTTCATAACGACCCAGGCAGCAGTAACACGAGTTTAGCCAGCTGGGGCACATCTAAGACTCCAACAACTGAAGAATTGATTGCGTTCAACCCACCTGTCACGGGTGGCATCTTGCTGCCTAGGGGATGCAGTCTTAAAGGAGATGACCTAAGGAAAATCTCGTTGCGGCCTACGCATGTTCCCACTAGCGCAGACGAAGCAACGGATTACAGCAACAGGCGTGCGATCTTCAAGATCACTGGTACGGGGTATTACTTTGGGTTTACATTTTTAGATAAAACTAATCATCTTTTTAGCCATCATTTACTTGATCCGTTTCAGTTTGCAAGCAAAGCAGATTTGGATGGATTTTATGCAAAATGCGAATCAGCCGTTGGCACGGGAGCTGACCTGTCGAGCACTTTAATCAAAACAAGAAGCACAGAATATCAAATTGTTGGGCCAATTGATATTACTGAATCGCCTACTTCAGCGTGGGATACAACAAAAAGCGCAAGCCCGTACATCTTCAATGTTTCTGTCCGTTCTGAGTATGGAATGGGCGGAGCGTTCATGGATGGCGCAAAGAACGAGGGCTTGTCGTCAATGGTCTGCGCTAATTTCACCGGCGTGTCTTTGCAAAAAGACATGAGTTGCTGGCAGATTTACAGCAATGGCACTTGGACAAATCTTGCTAACACAGAAGCTGCTTACGAAACATATATCAATACTGAGCCTGACAATGTACGAATGGACCCTAAGCGGTTAAGTCGTCACATTAGTGCAATCAATAATGCCGTAATTCAAGAGGTTTCAGTATTTAGCATTGGGCACGGGGTGCAACATTTTACAGATCTTGGCGGTGAAGTTACGATAACAAATAGCAATTCTTCTTTCGGAGGATGCAGTGCTTTAAGCAAAGGATATAAAACTTTTTCTTTCCCTCAGGATAAAAACTGGAGCGTTGCGAAAATAGAAGTTCCCTTAAATCTTAGCGAAAAAACAAACAATATTCAGCGCATTTATTTGGGCACGGTTTCAGCTATTTCAGATACTTTGATTACGCTAACAAGCGGATTAGAGATTGCTAGTAATAGCACAACGATTCCTAATGTTCTTTATAAAGACGGGTACAGCCTGAAGCATAACACTCGCGTCTGGGTTGAGAATCCTTTAGGTGCGGACTGGCAGACATCTTTAACAGCATCCGCTTGGTCTAGCAGCAGCCCGACTCTGATAAATGTCACCGCTGCTTTAGCAGAGGGCAATTCGGCAGGAACAGCACCAGGGACAAACCCTGATACCGGTAACAGTCTGGCAGTTGGAAAACGGGTCTACATTCGCCGGTTGGCTGACACCAGGACTCCATCAGAGCGCCGGATGGCGTTGCAGTTGACAAATACATCTAGCGCAAGGATCCCTGAGCGAAATTTTGTCTTACAAACAGACTCTACTCGTGCCAGCGGAGCGATTAGACGTGAATTGCTACGCGGTGGAGATGAGGTTTTTACGGTTGAGTCGTCTGGGGTTGGCTCCGAGACAGGGGTGACGAGGCCCTCTGCAATTACCCTCCGAAGGGCCGCCCCGAATGTTTCTTACTCGAACGGCGGGTTCTTTCGAGCGGGTACTGTCGTCAAGCACGCCAACAAGCATTTTCAGGCACTTAGAGATCAAACAACAACAACAACAAATCCGTCAGCAGATTCCTGGGCTGAAACGTTTGTCCACATGCCAGAAACATATTGCGCTGAAGACAATCGTTCAAATGCTGCACCAATTTTGGTAATCGATGATGACACAGATTCAACTGATACAAGCACAACTTTAGGTATTAATTTCACAACTGGATGGACTACTGCTGGAGATCTTAGGACTCAATATGAGTCTGGAGCCGATTATCAAGGCGTTTATGCGTTTTTGCTTGCGCTCGGGTTTTCCGCAGCCAACGCAAGGTCAACATTGAAGCCACAAGCAGAGGCCAACCGAAAAATAGACCCTAGCTCGCTGAATTACAATCTGGACAATAATGGAGCAGCATCAGGCTTCGGCAACTGGGCAGTTGAATTTAGAAGGCCAAGTGTTCTGAGATTGTTTGCACATAGCTGGGAATTTAACGGGGCATTAAATTACTCAAAAGCATTGCCTGCTGCACAAAAAACAATTGGACCGCAGAATAAATTTACATATTATTTTACAAATGAGGCTGGCGGAAGAGTTGTTCCACAGGGTAGTAATGAAGAGGGCTTTAACATTACGCCACGCGGGTTAGAGGATGTTGAAACTGGCGCAACAATTTCTGTTGAAAATATTGATAATTCAACTATTGACGATACGCAAGTAACTAATTTTTCTGATCTTAGTGTTGACAATTTAACAATAAATAGCACTGTAACTTTTCCAGAAAGCGCAAAGGCTAGTACGAGTGACGCAGGCGCAGGCATTGTTAGCGGATTAGCTTCACTTGCAGATTTACGAGATACAGCGTCAGCGTCTAGTAATACAGCTATTGATTCAGATCAAGTTGTAACAAAGAAGGGATTAGAATACTGGAAAACATATAATGGATTGCTTTCAAGCCCACAATCTGGCACGCAAAAGCTTTACGTTAACCTTGCAAGTTCAAATACTTTTACGACGGTTGAAGAAGTTCTTGCAAACCCTCCTACGAGTGTGGCTACAGCAATTACACGATTAGACCTTGCGGCAGACTATGCAGC
>Ga0257110_1000617_pt1 | contig 16787 bp, 24 predicted proteins | sample LP_taG_7_FD_190184 | JGI IMG/M metagenome (GOLD analysis project Ga0257110, IMG submission 190184) | Marine microbial communities from Northeast Subartic Pacific Ocean, Canada - LP_J_2015_P26_10m | ecosystem: Environmental > Aquatic > Marine > Oceanic | place: Canada: Northeast Subartic Pacific...
AAGTGTGTGGGGATCTAGATTGGGTATTTTTTCCAACCGTATAATTTTTTTCTTCTTATTGTTTAAGAGAAGAAACAAATGTATTCAATATTATTTCATGTATCTGGGATTGCTATATTAGAAATATGTTTTTATTTCTATTATATTGGTCCTATGGAAACTGTTATATTTACTGATAAAGTTGAACGATTAACAAAAGAACCAATAGATGATATTGGACCACCAACTACTCCTATACCTACATTATCTTCAAATATTACAAATTTTTTTTCCATTGCACCCGATAATATTGCTATATCTGATATTATTGTACAAAATAGTATATCGGTAAACAATTCTACAGAAACAGAAGATGATTTTTTGGATAGATTAAAAGAAGAACGTGATAATGCGATTGATAAAAGAATGAAAAAAAACGATAGATTGTTTATAAAAATTATTGAATATTGGTTAGCAATGGTATTTATTAGTTGTTTAGTTTACTTTATTATGAAAAATTATAAAGAATGTAAGAAATTAGAGAAAAGAAACGGAGTAGTTGACGTCCCGTCTAGAGTAATTGATGAGGAATCATTGGAATTGGTGGATATAAATAGTTATCGTCGTTCTTCTGTTGATGATGAACATTTAGAAACAAATGTTACACAAAATGGTAAACATATAAAAGTGTTAAAAAAAATAGGGCATTATATAATGTTTGGTGTATGTATTCTATCTTTTCAATACTTCTTTTTTCAAAATATTGTATTAGTTTATGATCCATTATCTATTGAAGAAGTAAAATATATCGTTTATAAAGAATTATATCCGAAATATAAAGAATGGATAGCTATATTTAATTATTAAAATAAGCAAATGTTTTCTTTAAACAATATTAAAGATTTATTCATATAATAATAAAAATATGAAAAGTTTTATTTTATTATTATCATACCTATGCACTGGATATTCATTTTATTTAAATATGAATACAAATACTAATTGGAATAGTCTTCAATTTAGTTTAAAAGAACAGGCACGTAAATGGTTTATTGATCGTGCTATTTCTACAGGTATTCCCTGGAATGATTTATACAAAGAATACGATGATGTTTCTGAAGATATTTACAGATACAAAATTACAAAAGAGGATAAAGCGATTGAATATCCCGAATATTATACTCGTCCTTTTCATGGATATGATGAAGGAAATCTTAATTGGAGAGCAGCAAAAGAAGCTGATCCAGCAACATTAGCAATCGCTGCTGGTTATTGGCCAAAAATAGGTCCATATAAAGCACAAGAATGGCTACGTCAAAATATAACACAAAACATACAAAAATATGTAAAACAATTACGCGTTTATCCAAAAAAATTCCCACAAAAAGCATTAGATGTGGGATGTTCTATTGGAATTTCTACTGAATATTTAAAAAATTGTTTTCCAGAGGCTATTGTAGATGGTATTGATCTAAGTGCATATTTTATAGGTGTTGCAGAATATAGAAATGACCAAAATAAATTTGGATTCAATTACATCCACGGAAATATTGAGAAAACAGATCTACCAGACGCATCTTATGATTTCATTGCTTGTAATTTTTTATTTCACGAATTACCAAAAGATGCATCATACAATGTTCTAAAAGAGATAAATCGATTACTAACACCAAATGGTATTGTGGCTATTATTGATATGGATCCAAGTAATCTCGATAAACAATTAAAAAGCAATGTTTTTAGAAAATGGGCATTTGAATCTACTGAACCGCATATATATGATTATTATTTACGTGATACTTGTGAAATGTTAAAAGATACAGGATATGTATCTATTAAAAAGAAACAGAATGATCCATTAAATTCTATTTGGTTGGCTGTAAAAGCGTCTGATGAGAATTATTCTAAAGATGTTTTGTCTTATCGTTTTAATAATGTGTTAAAATACTACAGTAACGATCCGAACTATATAGAATTTAGAGAGTCTGTATAATATTGAATACATTATTTTAGCATAATATATATATATGACTTCAAAACCATTAGAATATCATGAAAAAATATTGAATGATATAACAAAATACATTAATAAAACAAATAATCCTGAGATAATAGAAAAATATCAACCTGAATATATTAATAAACCCGAAGTTGTATTAGAAGGGGAATTTAAAAAGAATGAAGATGGTAAAAGTGGAGCCCAAGTCATTATGGGTACACATAATAATAAACCGGTTGTTTTAAAGATTTATCCTAAGAAATATATTTATGATAAATATGATAGTATCATAAGGGAATGTTTTGCTTATATTAATTTACAGGCTTTATTTCATGACTCACCTGAATATAGTAATGAAAAAAATGAAATAACATTTCCAGAGCTTGTGAAATATGGACCAATGGGATCTGATTCTTATTATGTACTTATCAGTCGTTTTGTGAATATGGAGACATTAATGAATAGTATTCATGAAGAACCACTCGTTAAATTTTGCAAGAAGATAAAAAATAACTCAATACCCAAATGTAAATATTGGCGGAATCTATCAAATATTGAGGCTTTAACTGAATTAACATTAAAAGCTTTAAAAATATTATATAATATATTTGGAAATCAATTCATTCATGGTGATTTTCATCCAAACAATATTTTTCTTAGTTTTGATAATAATTATCAATTAAGAAAACTTGGTATAATAGATCTTGATGCTATTCAGTGCGAAGCATTAAAGGATTTACCCCAAAATGTAAGATTAAAAACATTAAATGATTTTAAAAGAGGAATTACTCTCATACAACGTCAATTTGTATGCTCAATTGAAGATAAAATTAAAAATACTAATTATCATATGACCTCGGTTTCGTGTGCATTTAAAAATGCTATATTTTCCAGAATAGATGCATTAGCAAAAGAAAATAATATAAATAGTGATATAAAACATTGGTTTATAACGTGTTTTATTATGTATTATTTATGGAATGCATACCAAGAAGTAAATATAGATAATGATCCAATAGAAAAACGTATAATTGCCGCCCATAACAGAATGCTTCCAGAACAAAGGATAATTTCAAAACAAAATGTATACTCACCTAAACAATATATAGGGAGGAAAGCGAGAACACAATCACCATATAGTAACTTGCCGTCGTATGCACTGCCTGTAGCCTTCTCAGGAGCAAGAGGTGGTAAACGAACAAAAAGAAGACGAAAGACAATACGTAAACGACGCACTCGTAATCGAAGGAAGAAATATTCAAAGAGATAATAAATGTAATACGTATAAAATTGAAAAGCTTTTTTTTAGCATATTTAAGAGTATCTATATCCAATAATATATTATAAGAATCCTTTAATGAAAAAAGTAAGCATGATAGGTTATTCAACGTGGAATGATATTATGAAAAGCAAGCAAATTACCTCTATTCAAGATCCCATTTTAGAAATGGAGATTGAGAAAGAGGATTTTGATAAAATATACAAAGAGATTGTGGAAGAACTACAGGGTAATGACGATGTATTGGAATCATATGTTGATTATTATTTTACAATTAATCCTTTAAAGTCATATGCTCTTTCGTTTAGAAGCGAAAAAGAAAAAACTGAATTTTATGATATCGGCTTGAAAAAAGAAAGTGTCTTATCTCTAGTTGAAATTTATGAAGGAGAAACAAAAAAAAAATAAAAAATATCTGTAAGTAATTGTAAATATTTTTTATAGATATAAAATTGATTGGCTTTTTTACGTTGGTATGGAGAGCAACTACTACAAAACTATGAGTGTGAAACGAATCCATAAAGAATTGCGAGACCTGGTGAAAGAGCCTATTCCAAACTGTATTGTGAAACCGTTTGAGGCCGACATAACACAATGGCGGTTTCTATTTAAAGGCGAGGAAGATACCGAATATAAAGGCGGTCTGTATATGGGAAGTATTGAATTACCCAAAGAATACCCCTTTGCTCCCCCTAAAATAAAAATGATTACACCGAATGGTCGATTGAGAGCCGACGGGAAGAGCTTGTGTTTCAGTTTCTCCGACTGGCATCCGGAAAGTTGGAATCCTGCCTGGGGTATTCGTGCGATTGTTTTAGGCGTTATTTCGTTCTTTTACGAAAATCGAATTACTAACGGCGCGTTAACCGATAGTAAAGAAAAACGTCAACTATTCGCAAAAAACTCTCTCGACTTCAACCGTAAAAATAATGACTATAATCTATTGTTTACATTGAACCAATTGGAACGTTCTATGTTACCAACTCGAGTGATAAAAATAAAACGAAAAAAATCCTAAAAAAAATAAAAATCAAAAAAAGTTTTATATGTTTGTAATTATGTGTTTTTATTGAATATACAAAATTGAATGGTTTTTTTAATTAATGTCTAGGTCAAAGAAGATAATATGAATAAAGTAAGACATTTTGGTGAAATTGGTGATGATTATGAAATACGTGATTTACGAAAACGATGTGGTAAAACACGACCAACGGAAACAACTTTCGTACAAGAATCGGGAGAAGTTCAGCTTAAAACAAAAAGAAGATCAGCTATTTCATTTACAGAACATAAAATAGAGTCCACTGACTATGCATGTCAGGTATGTTTTGTATTAAATGGATTGTATAGCTGTACAATATGCAAACGATTTACGTGCATTCGTGATACACATAAAGTCAATGGACTATACTTTTGTAAATTTTGTAGTTGTAATGAAGAATATATACCCTATATTATGGCATTGGATTCTCAAAAAAATAAAATAACTATCATTAAAAAAATAAAAGAAGCCTTAAAATATGCGTTCAGTTTTGAATGGCTATATAAAAAAGAATAATTGTACCACAATTTATATGTTTTTTATAAAAACCATATAAAATAATATTAAAGTAATTATATGGTTGGGGGATTATATAAGGGGGTAGATAAACATATTACTGTTCTACACGTCCCGTGTTCCATCCAAAGACAGTTTGTCCGAGTGGTTAAGGAGACGGACTTGAAATCCGTTGGCACATTGCCGCACAGGTTCAAATCCTGTAGCTGTCGAAACGCCTTTGGTGTAGTGGTAACATACGTCCCTTCCAAGGATGTGCCCGGGGTTCGATTCCCCGGAGGCGTAAAAGATTTTTTGTATGTTAAATGTATAAATGCCTTCAAAGAAAAAACTACAAAAAGCACTAGAAAAAGATCGTGAAATACAAGAATTACAGAGAAAATTAGAGGAAGATAATGATTGGAATGAGGGAATAGATGCACGCGGAAAAAAACGAGAAGAAAAACAAAATAAACAGCAAGAAGAAAAAATGCGAAAAGCAAAAGAAATGCAGGAATTAATTACAAAAGACGAGGAAATAATAGATTACAATAAAAACCGACCTAAATCTAGACGTGGTAAACGTGAATTAAATAATCTTGAAAAACACTTACAAGATCGTCCAATTACAAAAGCAGAACGTATATTGCGTGAAAAAGAAAGAGAAAAAGATGCGGATAAATTTAAACAATTATTACAAGAAGATAAAGACAGGGAAGACGAAAAGAAAAGAGAAGATGAATATAGAAAAAAAAATATTGTATCAAATCAAAACTTATTTATATCGATAGATAATCGCAGCGTATTTGAAGAAAATAGTGTTTATGAAGCATCAACAATAGAAGATGCTGTAAACATTTTTAACGACGATCTACCAAATGATACGACATTATATAAAGATTTTTATGATCGTAACTTACCTATTGTTAAAAACGAATTACCTGGTCTGCGTTTAAGTCAATATAAAGAAAAAATACGCAAAATGTGGAAAATTAGTTATGAAAATCCTAAAAATAACCATTAAAATGAACATCTAATATGTTTATTTTGTTAAGTTGCTATAGCTCAGTTGGGAGAGCGCAAGACTGAAGATCTTGAGGTCACTGGTTCGATCCCGGTTGGCGACAATATTTATAATATCAGTATTATGTAATTAATAATGATATTCGATACCATCATCATAGGTGGCGGCATTTCAGGATTATACACTAATTTAGAATTATGCAAAAAAACGGATAAAACTTTACTTTTAGAAACTTCTTCTGTATTTGGAGGTAGAATATATCAATATGATGACAAAACGGTTTCTTTCCCAGCAGGAGCGGCACGATTTAATCGAAATCATGAACGTGTAATAAAAATATTAAAACGATTCAATTTACTTGATTTTCGTAAAGACTCTGGTATTTCAAGTAACATTGATTTTATTGATAGTAAAAAACAATTTTCTCCTAAATATAATAACAAAACAGGATTTGAGTATATTAAAAAAGTATTACGAAAAGTTGAAAAAATGAGAAACGACGATATACTTCGCAATTACACTTTCCAAGAATACGCGGAGAAATATTTAGAAAAAGACGAGGTTGAATTTTTATTGGTAGCATCAGGATACAGTGGACAATTAAAACATATGAATATGTTTGATGCATACAATCTCTTTAAAAATGGAATTAGAGATGATGTTACCTTCTATTCTGGATACTTTCATCATTTAATAGAGAGTATTGTCCAAGAATTAAAGAAAAAGGGTGCTAAAATGTTGTTAAATTCGCACGTAAAAGAAGTTGTATTCGATGATACAAACGACCATTATCTGGTACATTACAACAATATTTCAAGAAAAGCAAAGCGTGTTGTATTCGCAATACCACAACCGGCATTACTAAAAATAAAATTATTGAGTCCGATACATACTATTTTGAAAAACACTATCAATTGCAAAGCATTATGTCGTGTGTATGCTAAATTTAAACCACAAGATATATGGTTTAAAGATATAAAAAAAACAGTCACGAACAATGCTTTGCGTTATATTATTCCTATGGATCGGGAAAAAGGGACTATTATGATTTCCTATACCGATGATATTTACTGTGAATATTGGAAAAAAATGCGAAACAATCAGTCCAAACTAAAAAAATCAGTGGTAGATCTGGTAAAAAAAACATTTGACGAAAAGATCGCCGAACCTGAAGAAGTGTGGGTATTTTATTGGGAATGTGGAGTAGGATATTGGAATAAAGGTGTGAATAGTGTCCAAGTTGCCGATTTTTTAGCAAATCCAATGGAAAATGTGTATATTTGTGGTGAAAATTACAGTTTAGAGCAAAGTTGGGTAGAAGGGGCATTAGAATCGGCCGAGCGTGTTTTGAAAATTATGTAAAGGTAGTATATAATGTCGAATAAAGGTACTTGCGCCAGTTGTTTAGAATTTGATGTTGATAAAGTAGTAAAATCGAAAGAATCATTGAAACCAACCTGGTTGTTAAAACATGATTATGTGCGAAATTTTATTGACGAACATAGTTTCAAGTTAAAAACACCCAGTAAATTTAATGTAGAAATGAAGTTGGAACTTGGACAACGATTCGCCGGAAAAAAAATATTATATTGGGCTACTGATGAAAAAAAAACAAAGAGTCCTATGGTAGAAGATGCCCGAAAGGCATATGGTAAATTTGAAAATAGCGGTGTTGTAAAAGCAACAACTACAGGTAATGTTGTTTTACGTTTTGATTGTCCACAGTTATACAAAGCAAAACAAGATGAAAACTCAAAATCAACTACATTTTTTAGACACTTGCATTTTGTAGTTGAAAAAGAGGGTGGATGGGATAGTCAAATATATACAAAAGTGGTTATTTGCAAGTATAAATTCAATAAATTTGTAGAAGAAGCAAAATCGGGAACATCTGTCTTATTAAATGCTTTGCCTGCTGAATATTTCGCAAAAGATCATGTTCCAAACTCGTTTAATCTTTTTCATAAAACAATTGCGAAAATGTCGGTAAAAGAACTGCAGGACTGGTTTGGTGAAGTAATTAAGATACATTATCCAAAATTAGCGACATATATTAAAAATAAAAAACTTGAAATATATGAAATACCCATTGTTGCCTATTGTGCACACGAAAAATGTAATGCATCTGAATTGGCGATTAAAGAATTAATGAAAAAAGGGTTCGTGAATATAAATGAATATAGTGGTGGTATTGTGGAATATCGCAAAATGATACCGGTGGACCGATAAATTAGCGTTGGAATTTTACTTTAAAAATATTTTCTATTTTATTTATCATTTGTTTGGTAGCACCATTCCACTGTGCTTTTCCATTTTCCATTGTAACATAGATGTTCTGTTGAACACCTAATCTACGAGCCATATCTTTTTGCGTCATCTTTTGACTATTGCGGACCTGTGCAATCTGATTACAAATTTTTTTGGGAATAGTTGTAATCGTAAAATTTTCTTGTTCATTTTCGATTTTAATGGCGTGTAAATCGACGTTGTTTCTAGGATTTGGCTCTTTTTTTTTGGGTGGTTGTTTTTTTCGGAGAATAACTACAGTGTGGTCTTGATGGTCCATTTCTTATTATTATATAATTACATTTAAATTCTTATGAAAAATATTAAAAAACACAATCGGTTTGATTCATTGTTTTTGGTGAATTCCACGGTTTTGTAAATCCGAATTCTTTTAAAGATTCTAATACAGTTGTATCATATGATTTATAAAATTCATCAACGTCTCTTGTTAATACAAAAAGAGATAACGCCAAATTATCAGATATAATAGAATATTGATAGTTGTCTGAAACAATAGGTCCCAGTTCCAATATCCAATAAGGCGCAGGTTTCAAATCTTTCAATTCTACAGTAAGATATCCACAACAATCGCCTTCACCATAATAGGCAAATCCTGTAATGCCGTCGATTTTATCATTTTCATCAAGTTGTTTGTTTAACACAGAAACACGACCATCTTCTAATAAACTATATTCAGCGGTTGAACAATGTCCACCCCCTTGAAAAATATTATTAAATCCATCACCATATACTTGGTACCACTTTCCCATATACTTGGTAAGGTCAACTTCATCAACCGCTTTGTATTCTTTTCCATTGATAAGGGCAAAAAAGGCAAATAAAAGTAATGTAGAGAACATTATATTTATATACATGGTAGCATCTATTTAAATAACTTTATCATTAACATTTCAATTATTCGTTTATTTTTTTTGTTTATATTGAATATTTTTCATTATTTTTAAAATATCTTCTATTTGAGGAGATTGTGATAATTGTAGTCGGTGTTCACGGCTTCGTCGTTTTACAAAAACTTCTTTGTTTATCTCTATTTCACTTGTTTTTTGAAAAAATTTATCCTTTACATTCTTAGATATTCCTTTATTAATAATATCTTCTTGATGTTCTTCATGTAATTCATATAGACTATCGTAACTTTCAGATTTAGAATCAATAGACAAAGTACTTATACTTTCACTTCTTGTTTTTTTTCTGTAATTATTCATATCAATATGTTATAAATATTAATATATATATATATTTAAATTAATTATGCAAGATATATCAACATTATTATTAATAATGAATATTTTTATATCTATTATGCACCCTATAAAACATATTCCTCAAATTATCCATACATTGAATACAAAAAGAGCAGATGACTTATCAGAAGCAAACATATTATGTGAACTGGGATTAAATATATTTTCATTAACAAGTTGCATTTTAGCGTATTATCATATAGGTAAACAAACATTTCTTTTACCGGTGGTAATTGAAAAAGCTTCTTCAACCGTATTTATATGCTATATCTATCATTTAAAAACAAAATATACATATGCATATACATATGAAGAAATTAAACCGATTCAACAAAACGAAACGAAGCCAATAAATGTGTAAATAGTATATAATATATGAATGTTACAGAAATTATTGTGTATAATGCTGAAAAGTCGTTACAATTAAAACATTTTGACTATTTAAAATTAGGATGTGATATATTTTTTGTTTTAGTGAATATTTACAAGCTATTTATACATAATCGTTTTTTATAATTTATCACCGCAAAAACGTGCGATAATATATAGAATTTCACTAGGAAGAATATGTTTTTTTTCAAGATGATGTAACACGATAGAACATCGTGATATGGTTTTATACATTTCATATTCTTCTATTATTTTTTCAAATCGATAGGTACATTTCCAATTATTAGGACAAATGATTGAGTCGCAACACAAACATTGTACATTAAAATATTTTACCAGTGCTTGACTGTTACCTATTTTATAATAACGTATTTTATGTCCATTTATATGTAAATTTTCTGGAGATCGAAACGGATATTCGAGTTTCAAATCCAATTGTACATTTAAACGATTTTTATAGGTAAATATTATTTTTCTTGTATATTCATCATATTGATAATTAGACAAAATATCGCTCATTTTAAATTCATTTTCTATTCGTCGTATCATTGTCTATTATACTACTCTAACCTTTATTATAATTTTTATAATTAAATAGATATAAAAAAACGACAAATAGTGTATGTGGAGACAGCTTGGCGGAGTGGTTAACGCGGTGCCCTGCTAAGGCATTGCCCTATGGGCGCGCAAGTTCGAATCTTGCAGCTGTCGTCGTGTGTGGCTTAGTGGTCTAGTGGTATGATTCCTGCTTTGGGTGCAGGAGGTCCGGGGTTCAATTCCCCGCTGAGCCCATTTATTCATGTTATTAATAAACGTGAATAAATAAGGAACATAATCATTCAATAAGATAAATAAATTATTTAAAGAATATACATTAATAAATATTATCATGGACATTATCGAAGACCGTATTGATACAAATGTTGAATTAACAGAAGAAGAACATTCTATATGCCATGCTAGTTATAGTGAAATAATATTGCACTATATTGCGAATCCCGTTGTATTTTTTACACACCTTTATAATTCGATTACATCTATGTCTTGGAAATTTTACTTTAAATAGATAAAATTATAATAAAGCCTTCTGTTAGTATATATACTATGTTACCAAATGAATTAATCATTTATATAAACACATTTATTTGTAAACGCCGTTTCAATCTAGAAAAAGACCTAGTAGATGTATTCAATATAAATCCATTAAATGTCGGTCAGTGTGAAATAATAAAATACAAAGAGAAACAATTATGTAAAATACATGATAACAAAGACTTGTATCATTGTTTTGAGGTATTAAGCAAAATAACGGACAAAAATCTTTATTCAATTCATTTTGAAACAAAGGAAAGTTGTCTTTTAGCACGACCATTTATATCTGAGTATGGCGTATTCAGTCATTATTGTTGCACTGGAAAAGGTATTATGTTTAAAAATTGTAATAGAAATGATTTATTAATAGGACTAGGATTTATATAAAATAATATAAAAAAAAAAACTCTTTAAATAGTAATGTATTATTTATTACTATTTATAACAATTGTATATGGTTATTCCAACTATCCTCGAATTGTATTACTTCCCGGTTATGGATGCACTGTCCAAGATTACCAGGAAATAAAAACAACTTGTAAAGAAAACCATTTTGAACTTGATATTGTCTCTATACATAGACAAGACTGGCTTTTGATGGGGAAATCTGTAACAAATCCTCTTTTTTGGAAAAATGATATGACCCCAGAATTAATGTTTGATTGGTATCTTGATAAAGCAAAACAAACAATCGAAACATCTCTACAAGAAAACCAAAATAAACCAATTATATTATGTGGACATAGCGCTGGTGGATGGCTTGGACGTGCTTTATTGGGAAATGGTACGTTTTATAAAACGGATTGTCCAAGTGAAAATTACGTGTCTCATTTAGTTACATTAGGTACTCCAAACAAGGTTCATATAGATAAAGAGCTCGACGCGACAAGAGGATGTTTAACGTATATAAATAATTTTTATCCAGATGCATATTTAAAGTCCAAGATTAAATATTTTACAATAGGTTCGGATGTAAAATCTGTAAAAACAGACGAAAAGGGGGTATTTAATAAACAGAAGTATATCTTGGACTCGTATCTAACTGTTATGGGAAAAACAGATAAAAATATATTAAGAGGTGATGGAATTGTACCAATAGATGCGATGCATTTGGATGGCTCGTTTGAAAAAACATATCATGATGTATATCATTTTAAACAATCCGGAAAAAAATGGTATGGTGATCGAGAAATAGTCCAAGATTGGTTAAATATGATATTATAATATTCGTATTTTATATAATGAATAGTGTAATAGAACAATTTAAACAAGAAATAAAAACGATTATGGAAAAAAATCCAATAAATCCAGATTTTAAGGAATTAATTATAAAGACATTATACGACTCTGTAAAGAGTATTATTGATAATGCTGATTTAAAACCTGAACAAAAAGAAGATCTGATTTTTGAAATAAAAAAATATCTTGACGTAGATTTAATGAGATTATATGATTGGGTTTATCCTACTATTACGAGTACAGTTTTAGGAATTTCAAGTACCGATAAAAATAGAGGTTGTGATTTACGTGAACTATTTTTTCAACGTGAAATTTACGAAAAAGATTTAAACATTGCAGATATGTTAATTCAAGATGATTCAAAACAAAAACGAGTAGAATTATTAACTATATTTACACAAATAGCAAAAAAACGCGTAACACATATTTTAACAGACATAGATGATACTATTTTTGCGCATCCTGATAATAAAATTCTAGCTAGTTTTAGTGAAATAATACCTATTTTAAAAGATATAGCTGGTAGCGATTATTCATGGATTAGAAAAGAATCATATCCAGGTATTAAAACATTTTATGAACAATTTTATAGTAAAATTACAGATGAGAATAAACGTTATTCAACTATTTTGTCGGCTACTCCCGGTATTTTAAAATCAAGCAAATTTAATGATATTCATTTAAACGCTATTTCAAATTTACAAGATAAAAATGATTTCGCATTTATACAGGGTATTGATGGTTTTCGTAATGCAGCTTCATTGGCTATTTCTAATATACCAAATACAAATAGTAATATTTCAACAGCTGCGAGTAGTATTCGTAGTGATAATAAAGAAGGTATATATCGATTATTTGGTAAAATCAAATACATTCGTGCAAGGCAATATAACGCTTTATTTCCTGAATACGATTTAATATTTATAGGTGATAATGGTCAAGGAGACGAATATGCAGGTGAAGATATGATGCAAAATAAAATAGTTAGCAACGTATTTATCCATCAGATAATTGATAAAGAAAACCAAGAAATATCTTGTCGTGACGCAAAATGTACAAGGTGTACATGTTTTAAAACATATACTGAGTTGTCAAGTAAATTAAGTATTTTTGATTCAAGTGATGTAACCAAAGTTGCAAAAAATGCGAAAAGTGAAATTTGTGAATCAGAAAAACATCATATATCTGGACATTACCGATGTACAACGGGTGGAAAACGAACCGGAAGATCACTTAAAAAGAGTAAAAAAACAAAAAAATCACGCAAAAATAAGAGACGAAAAACAAAAACAAAAAGAAAAATGAAAATGAAAATGAAAATGAAATAATTTTTACAAAATTAAAATAAACCTATAGAAATCATAAAATCAACAATTGTTTTTGATATTTTTCCATCACTTGGATAATGAATACCACCAATTACACGAACATCATCGCAACGTTTGGCTATAGAATCAAATAATTGTTTTTTATCAGGATATCGTTTTGTTAAAACGTGCGCTAAGTAGTACGCTTGGAATGCATGCCCAGCTGGTAATGCAGGTGTAGCACCAGTTTCAGAATAGAGAGGTTTTATTTTTGTTTCGATTTGATATGGTCTTGGACGATTAATTGCATATTTAAAAAATAAGATTATAGCTAAAATATGAGGAGCAGCAATAATAGAACGTAATTCATTTTCATTTTCATTTACTATATCTGAAAATGCGTGTGTTATACTCGGATCTGTTAGTTTGAAAAAAGTAATATCATCTCTATTTCTCTTACGCCATCTATGTAAAACTATTTGTGCTTCATTGTTATTGTAAAATGGTATGGTAGGTAGATAAGGAATATATCTTGGACGTGTATACAAAAATACGATTATAATAAAGAAAACAAAAGAGAGTAACTTTTTCATTTATATAAAATGAAATTATTTTTTCTGGTGAAAACTTTAGCGCGTTTGAAATTTATATAACATTGTATATTATATACAATGTTACATAAGTGGACGAGTGAGGTTGAAGCGTTATGTGAAAAATTACGTATTAATTGTGTAAATCTAAGTGAATATCATCGTCGTCGTTATTATCATTTTAAATCATATGGAAAATACTTTCGTTTACCGATGATTGTATTAGCGTCTATAAATTCTACTGCATCTGTTGGTTTACAGCCAGTATTAGACCAGCAATATATTTCGGGTATTACATGTCTTATAGGTATGTTTATGGGTATTATTGGAGCTATTGAACTTTATATGGGAATACAAAGCAGTATGGAGTTGGAATTAAAACAATCCAAAGAATTTTATTCGTTAGCTATTGATTTATATAAAACACTACGTTTAAAGCCTGAAAATCGAGGCGAAGATGGTAAGGATTACCTAAATAAAAAATATGGCGTATACTCAAAATTATGTGAAGCCTCTAATTTATTAAAACGTAAATTGACGGTTGATTTACTAACTTCAATACCCGAAGAATATATTGATAAGACTCGTGCGACTACACCAATGGAGATTACAAGTGGTGATGGTACAAAAAAGGTGATATTTAAAGAAAATAAATCTTTCTTACAATATATTTGTTGCTGTCTTTATGATGCAGATAGTAGTACAGATTCATTCATTGGTGGTGATAGAAACCTATCTTTGTATAGTTTTCCAAACATGGAAGCAGGTATAATGAATTCTCCAAGAATTCGTGTGAATAAATCATCCAATTATGAAACAGATACAGAAAGTGATATTGAAAATCAATATAGAGCATATAAGAATGCTGAATCATCAAAAGCATTACTAGAACAAGGGTTTATACCTGAAAGCATAACATTGGAAACTGAAAAAGAAGAAACGGAAATGTCTAAAGAAGAACCAAAAGAGGATCTCAATAATAAAATAATTGTAAAGACAGATGATGACGATGAAAATGTAGAAGGATAAAAAACATATAATAACTTTAATAACAAGTTATTATATTAATAAATTAACTTAGAGTCCACCTGGGAAACCTACTAAATTAGCACCAATACCGAAACCGGCACCACCACGAGCAGAAGAGGCCATTGTTGGTACAAATACATCAAGTACACTGAATGTAGCAGCAGCTGTTAATGCAATAATAACAACTTCTTCCATTTTAAGTGATTGTTTTGGGATGGCGTATGCAGCAATAGCTACCATCAAACCCTCTATTAAATATTTGAGAGCACGTTTTACGAGTTCGCTAAAGTCAAACATTCCGTTCATTCTAAATATAATATACCATTGGAAAATAATAATTATAAAAAATAATAGATTATATAAAAAAATACTTAAACACAATAATAAATAGTCTATCATAATTATTTGCTAAATGAGTGAATCAAGTCAACCCACTTTTGAAAGAAAGAACAACGCGGACGGAAAATCTAATCCTAATTATGTGGATGTTTTGGATGAAGATCAATCTATTGCTGGACAACGTTTTACAACAATGTCTTTTCTTTCACCTGAAAGAATTTTGAAAAAACGCGAAATATTTTTATTTGACCAATTTGTTCAACAATGGGATTTTACAAAATCAATGGGTAAATTCGGTGATTTTATTAATTTTATTTCTTATAAATATAATTTGAATGTTGAAACATTAATGGCTGATTATAATGATTTTTGTAAAGAAGAACAAAAAACATTACAAGAAGCTGGTGTAAGTGATGATTTCCAAAACTTTTTAGATAAAAACGAAGAGCGTTTTACTGAACAATTTTCTCGTGATCATGGATTTCAAACTTCTGTAAGAGGTGTTAAAACGCGTGGTAATTTCGCAACTCAAGAAGAAGCCGAACAACATTGTAAAAAACTAAGAGACAAGGACCCTAACCACGATATATTTGTAGCACCTGTCGGTGTATGGTTACCGTGGGATCCTGATGCATATAAGACGGGACGTGTTGAATTTATGGAAGAAGAATTAAACAAATTACATCAAGAGAAGATTAAGAACGAGACAAAGGCTAAAGATGAGTTTGAAAAGCGAGTAAAAGATACAAAACAAAAAGCAATTGAAGAGAATATTTTGAAGGCTGAGAAATCAGGTAATGTATTAACACAGACTATTAATGAAGAGGGCGAGTTAATTGGTGTAAAAGAAACAGTAAATTTTGAAGAACGCGAAGTAGCCGATGAAGAAGGTAGAAAGAAACACGAAGAAGAATTGTTAAGTCGTGAGAGTAATACAGCTGCTAATATTAGCAATGAATTTGTAGAATCCAAAGAAGATTAATAATATATAAAAATTTGAATATGTATATTTTTATATATTACCATTTACTGGTTGTTTTTTTCACATTGATTTGTTGACCACTATTGCGTTTTCTTGATTTTGAAGGATCATATGCTTCGTCTTCATCATCAGAGCCCATATTTTTGGATATATCCCAAAATTCTTTAGACCCTAATTTAAAATCAGGACGATTTTCGGCTTTGTACCAAAAGATTTGATCATATAGTTTGTTTGATTTCGCATTGTTATTAATGACTAAACATTCGTAATTTTCGGTTGTTTGATCCATAACAGATGAGAAAGATTCTAATGTAGGAAACATAGAAGCATAATTTTCCCAAATACGCTTTCGATTTGTTAAATATGGTTCACGTAAAATAAAAACATAATCAATATTTGTTCTTAGATTTGGAGGTATGCCTAAAGGATATTGCATGGTAATAATAAGCA
>Ga0257110_1000618_pt1 | contig 16756 bp, 19 predicted proteins | sample LP_taG_7_FD_190184 | JGI IMG/M metagenome (GOLD analysis project Ga0257110, IMG submission 190184) | Marine microbial communities from Northeast Subartic Pacific Ocean, Canada - LP_J_2015_P26_10m | ecosystem: Environmental > Aquatic > Marine > Oceanic | place: Canada: Northeast Subartic Pacific...
TATTTTGTTTTTCTAAATCGTTTTTTATTTTTTCCAACAAATACGATTTATACCTTCTGTTTCTTTGCTGTTCTAGTTTTGCCACCGGAGCTACTCCATCAAAAGCAATAAATACCCTGTTCTGTGGTTTAATAATTGCTAGATATTCATCTATCTTACTACATACTGCCTCAATTAATAACTTTTCAAATTCTTCATCATTTTCTTTATACTCTTTATCAAGCGAGCGTAAACAATCATACACTATTGAATTACTGTCTAAATAAAAATTATCTACATTTTTATTCAGCCTATGAAGTTTCCTTACTATGTCGCCGTGGTTTTTAACAATAAATGAAAAATAACTTGGTATGCCCATATTACATATAGATTGTGATAACTATTTAAATTCTATTTGCTATTTATTTTTCATATGTTATTCATCTCTCCACCTTTTGGTAATTATATCTCTTTACCACATACCAAATCTATCAAAGGAAGTTATACTTTAGAACCAAGAACAGGTTTAATTCAACAAATACTAAAAACATTTCGTTATTCATTCAAGTATAATGGCTGGGTTAATAAAATAGGTCTTCGCAACAAAGGACTCCAATATGGAATTAAACATTATAATCATCATAAAGACATTATTAGTATTGCTATTTTACATGAAAAAGAAATACCTAAAATACTACAAATGTTACCAAATGAAACCAATATTGAATTGAATATAAGTTGTCCAAATGTTAATAAGTCATTAACACACAACAAATTATCTAGATTTATAAATCCACAAAGAGATTGGTGTATTATTAAACTTTCACCAACAGTAGATATGAAATTAGTTGATAATTATTACAAACAAGGGTTTCGACAATTTCATTGTTCCAATACTATCCCCGTCAAAGAAGGCGGGTTAAGTGGGAGTGCTATTATACCATATAATTTGAAATTAATTAGTATAATAAAAAATAAGTATAGTGATTGTGAAATAATTAGTGGTGGTGGAATTTATGATTTGCAAGTATTAAATAATTATAAAAATATAGGAGCTGACCATTTTAGCATCTCGACGATTTTTTTAAAACCTATAAATTTATCCTTGTTTTTTGCTGAATTTTATTTCAATTTGTAGAAAATCATTGTATTTAAGAATTAAATTTAATCTTTAAAAAAATAATCGCTATATTATTTAGCAATAAATAATGAAAAACGAAAAAATTAAGCCCTCTGCCGCCCAATCTTTCAAAAGATTCGATAAATTGGATTTTTGTCGAAAAAAAATTAATACTTTTCAAGAAATGATTACCAATACTATATTAGCAGTTCAACAGTATAAAGTTAAAGATATTATAGGAGCTAGTGAATTAAACGTATGTATTCAAGGACTCGAAAGTTTATTTGAAGAATTAAATACCATAAAATTAATGATTGAAAAAAATAAGAAACACTTAGATTTCGATGATATCATAACTCGTCTACAAAGAATAAATAACGAACTTTCCAGTATATTCCGCAATTTTGGAACTCTAAATATTAGTGATTTAATCACAGTAGCATTTGCTAGCGATTTTATTCAAAAAACAATCACAGATGAAAACAAAGATAAATATGAAATCATTAAAAAATATGTTCATCCGATCAGTTATAAAGCCATAACATGGAAGGAACAGGATGGGAAATGCAAAAAGAAACTAGCGAAAAATAGAATTGTTGAGGATTTTATGATTGTTGAAAGCGCTATAAATTTTGAATGTTTTGATTTAGCACGTACCAGTAAAAAGTTTAATACAAAAGTTTATGGAATTAAAGTAGCTATTAAAAATGAAGCTGAGAAAAAAACACTTATTATTTCTGGATTAGTTGATGATATGATTGTTAGTTGTAACAATTTCAAATTTATTAAAGATAAAGTTAACTCTATACACTGTGAAAAACCAAAAGACCCGGAATTTTTAACATCTGACTTTGAACGATTTGTAACTACATTAACCATTAAAGAATTATTAATTTATGGAAATGAAGAATTATATCAACGGTTCATTGGTTATTTAACGCAAGTTAATTTAATAAAGCAAAAACCTATATCACAAAATGTAAAAGAATTTATTAGCTGTGAATTATACGGACAACGAAGAACTCTTATTCAATTACTTATGAAAAACAGTGATCCACAATTCCAGTATTTAGCTTATCTTTTATATGATTTACTAACGAATGATGGTAATGGAAATGGTCCAGATACTATCGAACAAACTATATTATTTGATAGTTTGCCTTGGAATATTAAAAAGTTTTTCCGCGACGCAATGAAAACAACTTTAAAATATACAAAAGATTTATCTAATTTTGATAGTAGTAAAATTCCAGTTGAACAACAAATTTGTTTATTAAAAGCATCTGATAATGTTAAAGAAAAAGCAATGGTTAAACTTAAAGAAGTAAAAGCTAAATCAGAAGATTCAGGTTCTAAGGCGAGACAATACTTGGATGGTTTATTGAAAATTCCATTTGGTATTTATAGAAATGAACCAATGCTCTCAATTATGAATAATATTAAATATGATTTTACAAACATAAGTACAATTATAGAAAAAGAAAGTCCTAGTTACTTATCATCTAAAAAAAATTATACCTGTGTTGAAATTAACAAACATATTTCCAATATTCACAAAAAATATTTACCAAAATTACAAACCAAACAATTAAAAAAACTAAATGATTTATTTTGTAAAGGTAAAAGGGACACACTAGTTGCCAATATATGTTATATTAATGGTATTATCAAAAAACATAATTTAAAAACTACCAAATTATGTCATTCCGGGAAAAAAAATTCATATATGAAAGATAATATGAAAAGTTTTCTAACAAAAAATAAAAATAACCGGATTATTTTTACTGAAATGCTGAAACGCTTTCCTAATGAATTTCAAATAAATATCGAAAAAAATATTTCTACCCATATCAAATCTATCAATGAAAAATGGTCTGGTATAAATAAAAATATGCTGCGCATTAATGATGTTCTTGATACCGCAATTCATGGTCATAAAACAGCAAAACGACAACTTAAACGAATTATTGGTCAATGGATGAATGGAAAACAAACTGGATACTGCTTTGGCTTTGAAGGTCCTCCAGGAGTTGGGAAAACTTCGCTCGCCAAAAAAGGATTAGCACATTGCTTAATTAATGACAATGATAAATCACACAGACCATTCGCATTTATACCCATTGGAGGTTCTTCCAATGGTAGCACCTTGTCTGGCCACAATTATACATATGTAGGTTCAACTTGGGGAAGAATTGTAGATATATTGATGGAGAAAAAATGTATGAATCCTATTATTTTTATTGATGAATTAGATAAAGTCTCGCGTTCTGAGCATGGAAAAGAAATTATTGGAATCTTAACACATTTGGTAGATTCTACTCAAAATGAATCCTTTCAAGATAAATATTTCAATGGTGTAGATTTAGATTTAAGTAAAGCATTGTTTATTTTTTCTTATAATGACCCTGATTCTATAGACAGAATTTTACTTGATAGAATTCATAGAATTAAATTTGACCATTTGTCTTTGGAAGATAAATTGGTTATTGCTAACGATTATTTATTGCCTGAGATTTATAAAAATGTGGGTTTGTCCGATATTATTGAACTCAGCGAAGAAGTGTTAACCTTTATTATAGAATCTTATACTTATGAACCTGGTGTAAGAAAATTTAAAGAAATATTGTTTGAAATTATTAGTGAAATTAACTTATCTATTTTACAGAACAAAGATGAAAATATGACCATTCCAATTGTAGTCACAAAAGAAGATGTCAAAAATCATTATCTGAAAGAAAGAAATGAAGTAAGATATACAAAAATTCCCGATCAATCACAAGTTGGAGTAATGAATGGTTTATGGGCAAATGCTTTAGGGAAAGGAGGTATTATACCCATTGAATGTTATAAGTTTCCAGCACAAAATTTCATGGATTTAAAATTAACAGGATTACAAGGAGACGTTATGAAGGAATCCATGAATGTAGCTAAAACGCTCGCTTGGAAATTAACAGAGCGTGCCAATAAAACTAAATTTATTGAATTAACTAAAAAAACTAAAATGCAGGGAATACATATCCACTGTCCCGAAGGAGCTACTCCAAAGGATGGTCCTTCTGCTGGAACAGCCATCACAGTCGCTTTTTACAGTATGTTAAATCACCGCAAAATTAAAAATACAATAGCCATAACCGGTGAAATAACCTTACAAGGAAAAGTGACGGCCATAGGCGGATTAACATTGAAGATACTAGGAGGTATTCGAGCTGGAGTCAAGGAATTTATTTTTCCGAAACAAAATGAGAAAGCTTTTAATAAGTTTATGGAGAAATATGGAGAGAAAGATGTAGTTAAAAATATAATCTTTCATCCAGTAACCACCATAAATGAGGTTTTAGATTTAGTCTTTGTTTAAAAAAAATGTAGAATAATTATATATGGCAATTCTTAACTTTAATCCAATGGCGTATTTAAAATATTTTACCTTAAATTCTCCAATGATAATTGGTGCTTTTATAGTTTTATCTTCCGCATTTAATCAAGATATCAAGGGTGTTTTGTTTATGACTGGGGCTGCTATTATGATGTTTATAGGTCAATTCTTTTCATCATCCCTTGGTAGAAAAGTTCCTAAAAATGCTGATTTAGCAGCTTGTAATATGTTTTCTAGTTCAGGTTGGGGGTTTGAATATAGTGCCCCCGGACCAAACGCGTTATTTTTATCTTTTGTAGCTACTTATTTAATTTTTGGTATGGCTGCTCACAGTAATTATAATTGGATATTATTAGGTGCTTTGTTAATTATTGTGACTGTCAATGCTTTTTTCCGTGTAAAGCTTTTAAATTGCGGCGAACCTATTGATATCCTTTTTGGATGGGCATTTGGTATAATAGGAGCTGTAATTTGGTATGGAATGATGGCAGCAGCAGAGTCAGCATCACAAGGAACAATGTCTTTAACATATTTTGGCGATGAATCTGGTGTTAATCAATGTAAAATAACAAATAAAAAATTTAAATGCAAAAAACTTTAAATTTATTGAAAATATTGCCAATGTTGTCTCATCCAATTTTGAATAGCTTTTGCTGTTGATTTACGTTTTCCTAAAGTCGATATTCTCCCCGACATTATACTTCCGTACTTAACTGGATATCCATTTATAAAATTTATATATGCTATATCCATTCTATAATTTTGATAGGTTGATAATATTTCCCTTGGCGCAGGAGTTTTTCTTGTTCTTATATTTACTTCATTATGAAAGACAAATAGCATACTAATTAAATCTTCCTTTGTTTTTACTGTATTTACATTTACTCTTCTCATAAAATTAATAGCATGTTTTGTACATTCAGGACATGGTAAACATTCACATATCATCTGTATTATTCTTAAACATTGTGCTCGATTTTGTTCAAAAAAATTTTTATTTATTTTTGCCGCGTATGTATGAAAGAAAATCCAAGTTGGAGTACCCCATTTTTTGATACCAGACATTATATATAACAGACATAAAGACTTTTTGATAGATTTAATACAATTATAATGAATATGTCTATAAATCAAGATTTTAATATTGAGTTAATGAAATTACTTGAAGATGAAGGTGATGATAATGATGACGTTTGTTTAATTGATGGTTTACCACTTGATAATACTTGTATGGAACTATCCTGTAAACATAAATTTAATTATTTAAGTTTGCTACAAGAAATAAAAGTGCAAAAAAAATACAACAATTTAGAAGTTCAAAAACTGAATAGCTACCAAATTAAATGTCCATATTGTAGAAGTCTTCACAACGGCGTTTTACCATATCGGGGAAATTTATTCAACGTAAAGTTAAAAGGTATCAATTGGCCTCCCTCCAAAGTTCTAAAAACCAAAAATTGTACCGCTATCATTAAATCTGGCAAACGAAAGGGTCAACCTTGTAACAAATTATGTATTGGTTTATATTGTCCTAGACATCAAAAATTGGCCGAAAAGGCAAAAGCAAAAGCATCCATTCAAATAAATAAAAAAATATCTAAATCAAACTATAAATCATGTATTGCTATTATTAAATCCGGAAAAAGAAAAGGTGAAATGTGCGGATGTAAATGTAAAAATAATCAAAATATGTGCGGAAGACATATTTCCAAAAAAAAAGTATTAAACACGATTGTCTCTATATAAATAAATGGATAAAGAAGATTTGATTAAAAATATCAAAGGTTGGATACATTTAGACGAAGAAATCAAAGACTTACAGAGGCAAATCAAAGAGAAACGAAATGAAAAAAAACAAAATACAGAATCATTGGTAAAAATAATGAGGGAAAATGAAATAGACTGTTTTGATTTAGATTCAAATGGTGGAAAACTTATTTATACCAAACAAAAAATTAAAAAATCTTTGTCTAAAAAACATTTAATGACTTGTTTAATGAAGTATTTCAAAGAAGACTCTGTACAAGCAAAAGAAGTTAGTAATTTTATATTAAGTAACAGAGAAGAAAAGATTAAAGAAAATATTAGGAGAAAAGTTAAAAAATAAATATTAGTTACTGTATATATATGAACCCATTATCTATATACAAAAATCAAATAAAAAGTAAACTGTCTGCTTCTAAAAGTGAAAACCCAACCATTCACATTAAAGACATCCATAAATTAACTCCTATCCCAACAGCAATTAAATTAAAAACTCCCGAACCTTTGAAAAGTCATCAGGAATGTTCTATATTTGATTATCCAATACTTGATATTGTGAATACTAATTTTAACTTAAAAATGAAGTCTTTTACCAAAATTGCTGTTTGCCCTTACTTTGTAACAAATTGTAAAAATAGATACGGTGTTTATAAACCATATATCCAATATCTTCTTTACAAGTACCCAGAAAGTAAAAATAAAACCAGTAATTTATTAGTTTTTCCTTTTGTAAAAGTTAATTCTTCTGTGTCTATTAAAACAACCGCAAATAAGCTAATCAAAAAAATAGTTAATGTAAATATTAACCCTACAGGATTTATTCAAAGTGGTACTACGATTTATGTTTTTTATAATATGAGAGTCAGTGACCAATTTGAAAAAACTAGAGCAGAACAACAATGGTTAAAATTAATTAAAAAATCAAATGAATTATGGTGGGTGATTATGGATGAAATATGTAACCATAGAAAAACCCTTAATTTTCCTATACATCATTCCGTTACTGATTTATTTCTTAAGAATCCAATACTTATTTACCTTAAACAAAATAATAAAACAATTGATATTCCTATTGTTGCATACTATGGTAATTATTATAAATTCTTACCTATTATAGCCTCACTAGGTCAAAAACCTACTACATGGCCCAATTTAGAATTTGGTCCATATTTTTATTTTACCAATTATACTGGAGCATTTAGATATGCAGGTTGGACCAAAAATTATAAACAACGTAAGGTATTTAATAGAGAAATAGCAGATGATAACGGGAAACTTACCAAAGGTGGTATTATTCGTTTCGCCTTGTTTATGGATAAAACAAAAGTATTACTTGATACTAAGTCTAGTAAAGTTAATAAATATATTAATAATAGTAAATGGCAAAAACAATTTGATAGTCTTTATTTGGGAAGAGTTCCTAGAATTAATGGTAGCGTTTGGCATATGAATCCGCGCTACGTCGTTCATCAATTCGAACAACAATTACCATTATCATTACATTTAGTGGATATGAAAAGTTTAAAAGATACTTGGGATCCTATATATACCGGATACCAAATTGAATAAATTTATATATATAAAATATATATATATGAATCAAATTTTATACTTCGGATTAATTATTATTGGATTTATTATTGTAAATATTATTTTTAGTTTAATTCCTTATATGGCCCCCAGAGCACCACCCATAATAATTCAATTTCAACTTTTCTTTAATGTTATTTTATTTTTTGCTATTGTTTTGCCTAGAGTTGTGGGACAGTTTAAAATTCTTTTTAAATAAGAATTTAAAATTGATTTTAAAAATGGTTAAAAATAAATTACATATAACCTACATCATGGAAAAACGACTAAACCGTAAAATAAACACCCATTCTCTCGCTTTTAAAAATGAAATAAAAATCAAAATGCAGTCTTTAGAGTTACTTGATAATCAGCAAGTCAGGGAATTACTACAATTTGTATATGATTATCCTGTTTTGGAAATTACAAAAATCGATTTGCAAAAAAGAAAACGTGTAAAAAATAGTGTTCCATTTTGTGAAAGATGTTGCGCATTAAGGGCCAATAATGAACAATGTACCAGACGCAAAAAATCTGGAGAGAAATTTTGCGGTACACATATTAAAGGAACACCGCATGGTGAAATTACTGTAGGAGAACAAGTTGTCGATACTACTATGAAAATAGAAGTATGGGCACAAGATATTAAGGGAATCATTTACTTTATTGATAAAACAGGAAATGTATACGACCCCCAACACGTTCATCAAAATCTTAAAAATCCAAACATTATCTCCAAATGGGAAAAAGATTCACAAGGAAACTATGTTATCCCAGATATCTTCTAAATTATTCTGAATTATCGTCATCCTTCTTTTTCGGAATTGCCTCTTCTGGTACAAAATTTTTTATACATTTTTTTACAAATATTAATGAAGGCTTGCAATCATATACTGTTCCAACATAAACACCGGCTCCAAATCCACATAAAAATTGCCACATTATATACATCATCAATAAAAAAATTGAAAATATATTTTAAATAAATAATTATTGGTATACCCCAATAACTATTACTTGTGCTTTTCAACAAATCAACAATTATGACTACAACTATTACTAATCCTACTATGTGTTCCTGGTGTAACTGCTGGATGCATCGTGGTGAGAAATGCTGGACCCTCAAGGCAGGCAAATTCAATGAACACATTCATAAACTTCTCACCTCTATATGTAACGCTCGCTCCAACAATATAGGACCAGGCCTAAAACTTCACTTGCTTAGCTTTATCATCACTCCGCCTACTTGGAGATTCCAAGCCTACTGCACAGACTGTGGACTTATCGACATTAAATTCTCCAGGTCTGGGCGAACTATTGTAGCCCCTATGCGGCTTCAAGACGAAACTTACGTTTCCGGTAGCGGATTCTCCGGATGTGACAATTACGACGGGGGCTATGACTGCGGCGCAATCGACGGTCAAAAAGAGTGGGCTTCCAATGCTAACCTCACAGGATTTATTGTAGACGAATCAGTAGAAGATAATACGATGAACTGTAAACAAGAAATCTCGGAAAGCGACGAAGACGAATGGACCGGTAGTGATTCTGACGAAGAAGAATTCGACTCCGATATGGACTGGGACTAATCTTTCAAAGCATAATATCCAAATCCCATCGCGGAAGCTGTTAATATGTGCCACCACGCGTGAAACTGGAAATGCTCCAATCCTCCTCCGTATTTAGTCTTACAAAACTGATCTAATATCCAACAAAACGTTCCTGCTATAAAAGAAATAAAATATAAAAGTACATACTTTTTATTTTTAATATTTATCTTTTTTCTAGCATATTTTGCTATCAGTAACTGTAAACCCGCAAATGTTATGAAAAATATACCAAAGTATCGACTAAATAAACAATAACTTATTAGCAAAGGATAAATTATATACTTTGATGTTCTTGGTCTTAATTCCTTTAAACTATAAAAACTTAGGGTTAACATTGACATTTCATCTCCCATTTGAGCCCAATGTCGCAACGTAGCATGTAACAATGCTGCTCCTAGACCAACACCACATAACAATTGTCCTAAAAATTTCAATCTCGTTCTTATCATCATTAATCCTACAAAAACATAACAAAAGGACGAAATTGTATTATGGTATTCGGCAATCCAATAATATTTAACATATTTATTTTCGCAAAAACTTACAGAAGCATCAGGGGTTCCCCAAAATTCATATCTCATTCTATTTATTTTATATATAATTGTCGGTTTAAATTATATTCATATAAGGTTACGGTAAAATATTAAATTGATTATTACATAAATACAACCAGTAATTATTAATATATGGATAATTTCGTTATTAGAAAAAACCCTACACCTAAGTCTACCAAACCACCGCTTAATATATACACAGATGGAGCCTGTTCAAATAACGGTAAACCAACAGCAAAAGCGGGTTTTGGCGTTTGGTTCGGCGAAAATGATGAAAGAAATACCAGCCAAACATACAATGGTAGACAAACCAATAATGTCGCGGAATTATTGGCAATCATCACCGCCCTTTCTATTGTAAAATCGGATATTGAACAAGGGAGAATTATTCATTTATATACAGATTCTAATTATTCCAAACGATGCTGTACAACTTATGGAGAGAAAATGTGTAAAAAAGGCTGGCAAAACAAAGGTGTTGATATCCCAAATAGAGAAATTGTAGAAGCAGCATATGATTTCTGTAGAAAATACCCCAATATTAAATTTCATCACATCCTCGCACACACAGGTCTACAAGATGAACATTCAATAGGCAATGACCATGCTGATAGATTAGCTAACTTAGCTATAGGGGTTGACAGTTGCCCTTATTCTAACCCAAAACAAAAACAAAAACAAAAAATATATTTGAATGTACCTTACTCTGAAAAAAATGAAGCCAAAAAACTTGGAGCAAAATGGGATGGTAAAAAGAAAAAATGGTATATTGATAATAAAAATAAACACAAAATTCAAATGATGGGACATTGGGGAAATTAAAAAATTAAAAAAAAATAAAAAAATTGAAAAAAAAATTTTATAATTATCAATTAAGTATACAACTATAAAATGAGCGCATTAGCTACTACACCAAAAAAACAAGTCGATATCTCACGTGTCCTTAAAGAGGCAGTTTGGTCACTACGAGATAAGGGTTATATGAGGCTTAACCTTATTGAGATGGGTATTCTTAAGGAATCAGAGGTCAAAGAAATGCAGGAAATATGTATGAGCGAATACTACAAATTCTTCACCGATAAAGGCATAGATCCTGCTACCATTCAAATTGACCTTAATAATGAAATGAAAACAAATCCTTATTTTAAACAGCCCAAGGATAGCGCTATGTTCAAAGCAATGTACGGGCAAAAAACAAAAGACGGACGAGAATACATTAATACTAGAACACCTGCCAATGCTATGAACTGCGGCATGGGCTCAGCTACTAGCCAGAAAAGCACCTATTATCATCCTAGGCTGAACGAGCTGCGAGAAAAACTGCGCCCACTCATGACAGCTCTATACCAAAGCCCAGTAAAGCGACACCTCACTCGATTCGGAATAAAGCTACCTCCAGCTAAGGACATGCAACTACACACCGATATGAGCTATATTCAAGCTAATCGAGATGGTGTCACAGGAACACGCCTCTCCGACGATCCAATAGCATACCATCCCTATGACAATAAAGGTAGGTTTCAAAGACTACAATTTATCATAGGGCTTAATAACAGCGAAGCAGGCTGGTACGGCTACGAAGGAGCTCATCAAAAATACGCTGAAATAGGTGATGGACTCGACTGGCCAGGTAAGACAAAGACTATACAGAAAATCCCTATCAAACTCATGAAAACCTTGGGTCTAAAACGAGTAGACATCCCAACTCGATTCGGAGAAGCCGTAATCTGGAACTGCGGTCTACCTCACGGAAACTCAGCATGCTCTAAAATACCTAGACTAGTACTCTACGTAAACTACCAAACTGATACAGAACAAACAACCGCCGACCGCATCATAGGACTAGGTAACCAGCCAACAGAAAAAAAAAGTTCATTTGGTTTAAATTTTAAACATTCAAAATAAATTTCACTAGTCTAAAATCACAATTCCTATAAAAAAATGTACTATATGTACTATTTTTTATATACTTATATTAATGAGCAAAGAATGGTTTGTAGGTACTTCAGGCTTTATGGTTGGACAAAAAACATGGTTAGATTTGCCTGGTCTCAACTGTATCGAAATTAATTCTACCTTTTATAGACTACCCAGTAAAAATACTATCACTAAGTGGAAAAATTTAGACCCAAATTTATTTTTCTCTATCAAAGCATCCAAATATATTACCCATATAAAACGTCTCAAAAATTGCAAACAAGCATGGAAAGTATTCTGGAATAGAGTAAAACCTCTAGGTAATAAAATGAAAGCTATTCTTATACAATTACCACCATCCTTCAAAAATAAACCGGAAACATTCGAGCGCGTGAAAAAAATGAAAGCCTATCTCCCAAAAAATGGACCATCCATTGTTTTTGAATTTAGAGATAAATCATGGTTCACACCAGAAGTAACAGCTCTATTCAAATCTGCCGGCTGGTGTTTAGGTGGTACACTTATTACTAGGAAGAAAAAAACATACTGGCTAGGTAACCTACCATCAGGTATTCATCTTCCAACAACCACAAATAATACTTCTTATTTACGCGTTCATGGAGAGAAAGGATACAAAAAATATTACGGAACTAGGAAACTAGCACAAATTAAAAGTATGGTTAATCGTAGAAAAACAAAAAAGAATTTCATTATGTTTAATAATGTTTTCTTTACCAAACGAAGTAGAACATGCAAGGTAAAGAAAAAAAAAATTAGATATGCTGCTGTATGCGATGCTGTTAAATTTGCTAAAATGACGCGGAAAAGATAATTTTGTTCAGTATTTATAACCAATATACCAAGTCCGTTTTTTATTTCTATATAGTTGTTTTCCTGTTTTATCCTTCAGAACATACCTATTTAAACAAGTTAAGATTTCACATTGTTCGCGTAGTATTTTATTTTTATTATTTATGTATGGCGCATTCCCAACATGGTGGTTATCATACTTATCGAATCGATAACTTTCTTCTTTATGACCAGTTTTATAACATCTAAATTGTTTTAATTTCTGAGTTTCCCAATTAAATTTACTGGTTTTATCGATTATTTCAGTATCATCATCATCATCGTCAACCATTTCTTTTAAGATTCTCATGAAATTACTATAATCTTCTTCATTTTTTCTATTTTTCCTCATGATTTCTTCTAGTTCTGAATATCCAGGAGAGTCTGGATCTATTTCTATTTTAATAGGAGTTGCTACAGTCCCTGTTCCAAGTTGCTCTTCGCTTCTTTTATACGCCATCTTTAGTTGTATTTCTTGATTAGTTGATTCACCATCTGATGAGGCTATAAGATAATCAACATAGTCATCGTTCTGTTGTTCTCCTTCATTAACATTTTTAATAAAATTCTCCGGACCAATTAAATATTTTTCTGAAAAGGTCCATGACGGATCTTTCTTTTTAAAATGAGTATTAACTAAATTTCCTCTACAAGCAATCTGGTAATCCGAAAAGACTTTTCCAGAAGTACATGCCATAACTGCTCTAGGCGCACCATAGTCTGTATGTGCGAATGAAATTGATTCACCAGTGGGGTTATAATTTCCAATAATAATAAATGGTCGTTGTGTGTTAATGCCTTTTTGATTCAAATATTTCAATAATTTTGAAAGCTTAGTATTAAACTCGCCATTAGTCATTACATGATCTACTACTTCTTCTTTTTGATCATATAAAAGATGATACTTATTACCTTCATTTCCATATATTGCTAGTACTATCGGATTTAGATTTATTTTTAATTTTCTTTTGATGCCACGAAATGTTTTTGTGTGAAACATTTTACTAGCTTCTTCTGCTAAATATCTAGTAATAATTTTTCGATTTGGTGTATTTAATAGATGTAAATTAAATTTTTTGGGTTGATAAAAGTCTTTTCCTAGTAAATTATTCATATTAATGAAATTTATTCCATTTTCTATAGCTTCTTTTTCCTGATCTTGTTTCATAAACGAACAAAATTCAAATTCACGTTTTCTATTAATATATAAAGTACGAAGTACATGCGCTAATATATTTTTTTGACCAGATACTCCATTCTTAATTTTAGCATGAACATCTTCCCATCGATGTAAATCTTCGATCCATTTATAATTACCATTCTTGTAAGATGTTGGATCAAAATATTTCAAGAATTCTTTTTCTAATTTTGCCACAGACCATGTTTGAAATTTCGGTATATCTCCTTCATGTACCCTTTCATACAATTCTTCATCAACGCGTTCCGGTATATTTTTTCTTTTCCATAATGGATTTTTTTTTAATTGTTCACAAGTATATTGTTCGGCATTTTTACATGAAGAATAATTAGGAGAATCTGACTTTATCTCATCAAATCCTGTATAGTTAAAACCGTTCATCTTAAGATTCTCTAAATACCAACAAGGATTTTCTTCATCCGAAAGCCCTTTTTCTTTTACGAAAGCTGACGCCGTAACAGGGCAATATTCTTTAACATTTTCTGTTGATAGAATATTTTCAATAACATCTCTGTTCGGAGGCAAGCCTTCTTTTGAATTATGGGCTTCGTCGTGTATAATTTTAATATTTTTTCTCATATGCTCAACAAGATTTATAAATTTTGTTGTTAATTCTATAATATCATTTATTCTTGTAGAATTGCTACAACAAAATATAGCTTTAAATTCATTTTTAACTGATAACCTTGACCAAGCCTCATCCATGTTTTTACAATGCGTTATATTTTCTACTTTAACTGGTCTTGATGAAATAATCATTATTAAGTCTTGCAAATGCTTATCTGGAAATGCTTCTTCTATTTTGCTAATTAATCTTCTCCACCATTGTTCATTAGCTTCAATGGTATTTTTTGTAATACAAAATGTTAGTGTGTTTGGTTCATTTTTAATATTATAAATGATTTTTTGGTTACAAAGTCCAGTTTTCAGCGCTTGTGCATGTTTAAATATACCCGCAATTTTTGTGATAACATATTTATAAATTATTTCTTGTTGTTCATCGTCAAATTCGTTTTTTAGAATTTCAAACCACTCTTTTATAAGTGGATAAAATAATAATTTTTTTGTTTTTTTATTTAGTTTATTTTTTGATTGTCTTTTTAAATTAGGATATTTTTTTTTAAATATTTTTATGAGAGCACGATTGCCTTTAATCTTATTAAATTCTTCTTCTACTTCTATAGTCTTTTCACTTTTTCTTTGATTAAATCTTGTAACAATTGATCCGACGTTTGTTGGAGATGACATCTTTTAATAATTATGGTACCGCTTTTTTAATATTATTGTACAAATATTATTAAAATTCAATTTTTTCCCCAAAATTATTTTCTATTTTTAAATCTCTCTGATAATGCTTTGATATCTTCATATACTGTATCTAAACATTCATTCGCATTCTTTATAAACATAGGTACTAATGTAGCAAATGTAGCATCACCGGAATCTACAAAATCAACTATTTCTTTTAATTTCGCATCCGTTTCAGCATCTCTAGCTGGAGAACCCAATTGCTTACATTTCTCAAATACATAACGTATTAACGTATAAAAATCCTCTGGACTAAATACATTATTACTTATTAATTGCTTAAAAAAATCACAGTCCATCGATTCTTCTATCTCAAGTCTCAATTGTGACCCCTCCCTCAAAAGTGAAATTAATTTTGTTCTAATCTCTCCATAAAGTCTTGTCAACCATTCAAAATCTGGTGGATTAGCTGCTACTTTCTCTTGTAAAAGGTCGAAAAACGCACGCTTATAAGTTTCTCTTACCTGCGTCGTTAATCGGTTTACATTCCTGTCAAATCCAGCTTTCGCCTTCTTTTCCTCTTCTGTCATCGTTTCAGTTTTTGTACCTTCCATTTAGATTATCTATACCATTTTGTTTAAATAATTAAAAGATATATAAATAAAGACGTCAGAATATACATCTTTATATGAGTGAAATTGTTAAACATGAAACCGCTTTTTCTATCGGTCAAAATAAAATAGCAAACAATGATTTTTTTAAAGAACTAACAGAGCTTCTAGAAGACGACAAATTTAAAAATTTTTATGATAAATATATGTCAAATTGGCTTGATATTAAGTGTTCTATAACCTATATGCACTTATATAAACAATTTAAAATTAAGTATAAAGAATTAAATAACGCTGAACTAGACAAAAATTTAGCAGTATACTTATTATCGAAAATAATGAGTGATAAAACCTTGCGACCTTGGTCTATTAAAACCGTCGATAAAATGCTAGATAATAAAAAAGTAAATTTTTTTGAAGAATTCGAAACTATTATGTTAGCAAATAAAGAAATAAATTTACTCGCCTTAAATAATTAAATCCAATAAATATAATGGAGATCTTAAAACAAATACCCTTCAATCCAAAACAAGCCGTTATTTTTGATATCGATGATACCTTAATTGACTCAAGAACCCATACTATTATAACACCAGTATATCAACTATACAAATATTGCCAAAATAAAGGTTACAATATTTATATTATTACAGCTAGACCACGAATACCATATGGTGTTCAATTAACATTAAACCAACTTTACTCATTGGGAATTACTGGATTTAAAAATATCGCATTTAGACCACCTTTAGAAATAGATGTACCAGGTTACAAATTAAAAGCTAGAAAAGCAATAGGAGATGAGGTCATTATGTCTGTTGGTGATAAAAAATGGGATATTGGTGAAGCGGGCGGATATGGAATCTTAGTTACTAAAAATTAACTATAAATTTGTTGTATAATCTAAATATTGTTCTACTATTTCATCTACTAAACTTTTATCAGGAATCTTTGCTGCCAAACC
>Ga0257110_1000619_pt1 | contig 16745 bp, 11 predicted proteins | sample LP_taG_7_FD_190184 | JGI IMG/M metagenome (GOLD analysis project Ga0257110, IMG submission 190184) | Marine microbial communities from Northeast Subartic Pacific Ocean, Canada - LP_J_2015_P26_10m | ecosystem: Environmental > Aquatic > Marine > Oceanic | place: Canada: Northeast Subartic Pacific...
TTCTTCTCACCGAGATCGTGTTTGAGATTGTAGAGATGAACCCGGCCGTCCTCGTAGCGTTCGACTAGTTTCCAGTCGCCCATGCGAATAGCCCCGGAGGGGAAGCCGCCCTGGTTGCTGTAGTGGGGATAGTGCCAGTAGAGGGCGTCGCGATCGAGAGCGCCACCTTTCAAAAGGGGGAGAAGGTCCAATCCATCGATCGTTCCTTTGGTCTCGCCACCTGCTGCCTTAACAAAGGTTGGAAAGAAGTCGGTGCTCATCACGGGGACCGAAGAGGTTGAACCGGGCTTGGTGACTCCGGGCCACTTTACGATGAAAGGTTCGCGGATGCCCCCTTCATAGATCCAGCCCTTTCCGCCACGCAGTGGGAGATTCGAAGTCGGAGATCCCTCTGAGGTTGATAGCCCTCCATTATCTGAGGTGAAGCAAATAACGACCTCATCTTCGAGACCCAGATCATTGACTTTTTTCATGACCTTGCCGACCGCCTGATCCATAGCCTCAACCATCGCAGCATAAACGGCATGCTTTTGAAGAATACGAACCTTACGGGGTCGTGTGCCAAAGATTTGTTCTTCGTCTCCAAACTCTTGACCGTTGATTTTCTCAGCCTTCTTTTTGTATTTTATGATAAGGTCAGGGCGCCCGATGAGTGGGGTGTGCACAGAGTAAAATGAAAGCATTGCAAAGAAGGGCTTTTCCTTGTTGTCCTCCATGAACTTGCAGGTATCGGTGGCAAGGCGATCAGGGAGATGCTCCCCATCTGGACCGTCGCTCAGACGGGGATTGCCATAAGGAGAAAAGTATTTCTTTCCACCATAAGGGCCACCCGCTTTGAAACCTCCCGCATTGACATCGTATCCTTGCTTGGTGGGCCAGAATTCTTCGGTGGGACCCAGGTGCCATTTCCCGGCAAAGAAAGTTGAGTAACCTTTTTCTTTAAGGGCTTCGGCGAGGGTTGTTTCATCGTGGTCGAGGCGATCGTGAAGCGGGGCGCATGCGAATTTCCCACCACGTCGACCACTGAAGAAATTGGTGCAATCCTTGCGGGTGGGGTAACGGCCGGTTTGGATTCCGAATCGGGTAGGTGAGCAGACCGGGTTTGCGGCATAGCCATCGGTAAATTTAGACCTGATTTAGCAAGACGATCGATGTTGGGAGTCTCGTAAAAGCTTTTTGGATTATAGGCTCCGAGGTCCATGTAGCCGAGGTCATCAACAAGAATGAGAACGTAGGATTTGCCCTGTAGAAAGGCGGTTGCGGCGATAGACAAAAAGAGAGTGATTTTCACCCAAAATGATACCTGAGGGGGAATGGTAAACTTTCATTTGGAAAGCCATACCCACCTCTGGCGTTGCATTAAGTTGCATCTGTCATAATCTTATGTCATAAAATCCCATTCCCTTTTTCGTCGGATTTACCAAACGGTTTCGTTCTGTCTTCTTCTCAATCTAGGAGCGGAGGAGAAAGAGATAGATTTACGGCAAAAGCGGGAGGATTTGGTGGTGGGGGAGTCGTGGGCGATTGGGGCTGCCTGGGTACGGCAAATCTTGATGGCTTAAGTATGCGAATCAACGGGAAACTGAATATGGCATACTCGGACAAAAAAAGTGCGCAGGAGCTTCGGCGGCGTGTCTTCGAAGAGGATATGAGGCGATCTAAAAGACTCAGGGCGAAAGATCTTAAGGCGTCACCCTATTCACTTTCGATACCGCTTTTACAGCAGCTGTAGAAATAGGTGGTGCGGGGGTTGAGCTAAAATCGGGCGATTCAGGAATGGGAATTCAGCATCCCATTTCTTGCGATCACTCATTAATCTAAGTATCCCATTTCCTTCATCCACCCGCCGGCTTGGGTAGTCCATTCGCCAACTCGTTGTGGGATTTTTTTCATCCCGTATCCGTGGCCGCCTTTTCCGTAAATATGGAGTTCACAGTCACGTTTGGCTCGATGCATGGCGAGGTAGTAAAGAGCAGTTCCTTCAACGAAGCGTGAATCGCCATGTGCGATAACGACGAAAGATGGAGGGGTGTTTTTATCGACAGAGACTTCGGGGACCAACTTGTCAGGGTCTTCTTCGCTTTTGAGATAAGCGGGATAGATGAGGAGGCCGAAATTGGGAATAGGAGAGTGTTTGTCGACCTCTTCCTTCGGAAAACTCACAGAGCCATCCGAGGTCAGAACGGTGGCGGTGAGGTGACCTCCGGCGGAGAAGCCAAGCAGTCCAATACGCTTAGGATCGATCTTCCATTCAGAAGCCTTTGAGCGAACAAGGCTTACGGCACGTTGGGCGTCTTGCATGGGAGCATGGTGTTTTTCGAGATTCTTACGACGAGGCACGCGATACTTGAGGAGGACCGCGGTGACGCCGATCTCGTTGAGCCAAGTGCAAACGTCGGTTCCTTCGTGTTTAGAGGCGAGAATGCCATAGCCTCCTCCTGGGGCTACAATGACAGCAGCTCCGGTGGCCTTGTCTGCGTGAGCTGGGTAGAGTGTGATGGTAGGTTTGCTGACATTTGAAGTGCGGGTGATGCCATCGTTGTTACGATCTTCGACTTTTTCTTCACCCACTTTTTGGTCTTTTTCGCCGGGGATCTCGCCGGTCCAGAGTGGCAGGGTGAGAAGCTCGGCGTGAGCACTCCAAAATGGGAGGGTGAGAAGGATTAGAAGTAATTTCATAAAGCTAGTTTTGGAATACGAATCGTTCTAGGGGAGTATTACGAGGAAATAATAGGCTTTAGCCCCCAGTCATTTCTGATTTCAATTGTGTTTAGGAGGTGATGATAAAGCATCAATTTCGATATCTGATGATAAGATGAAAATTCCACTGAGTAAATTTCCCGTGGCAATAGGTCCACTTTTGATGTTTTTCGTTTGTGTGACTGGTTGCGGGACTATGAACACCCCCCGATTGCTTGTATTCGAGTCAGATGGATGTAGTTCTTTTCCTGACGGAACTCGCAGTGAGCCTGTGCTCTGGCGTGACGAGTGTGTGGTTCATGATTATGCCTACTGGAAGGGTGGAACCTGGAAGGAGCGTAGGAATGCAGACCGAAAACTGAGAGATGGAATTCGCCGTAAAGGGAAGCCAGTGATTGCTCAATTGGTTTATTTGGGTGTGAGAGTGGGTGGAACTCCATGGCTACCAACTCCTTGGCGATGGGGTTTTGGGTGGTACGAATTTCCCAGAGGCTACCGATTACTGAGTCTCGATGAATGGCGAATGATTAAAAAGGCTACCCCTCTTCCAATTTCAGAGAAATGATTAGATCAATATAATTGTCGCTTATTTGGCAATAAGGGACGCGCTTCTCCGTTAAGGGCTTCTATTGAAGCTAGTCGTTCTTCCTCGATAGATTAGGTCGTCAAATTACCGTAATAAGAATCCGTGATTCGATCGACTTGCTTCCTTACTATTTTTCTCATTTCTACGTTGCTTGCTGAGGAGTCCTCTTGGCTATCCGGCGATGATCTTGCGATTGATTTAGTGGCATCCCACCCTGTGGTTGAGCAGCCGATCTTCGTGAATTTCGATCATCGAGGACGAATGTGGGTGGCGCAGTATCGTCAGTATCCTTTTCCTGCTGGATCGAAGGTGGTGGGAAAGGATCGTTTTTGGCGGAGCGAATACGATAAGCTTCCAAGCCCTCCTGGGCATCCCGAATATGTGCCCGGGAAAGATCTCATAAGTATCCACGAGGATACCAATCGCGATGGGTCTTTTGACAAGGTCTCTCCATTTTTGGAGGGGCTGAATTTTTGCACGAGTTTTGCGCATGGTCACGGCGGCCTATGGGTTCTTCAACCACCGTATCTTTTATTTTATGAGGATAAGGATCGTGACGATAAACCAGACGGCCCACCACAGGTTCATCTTCGTGGCTTCGGAATTGAAGACTCACATTCACTCGCGAATTCGCTGACTTGGGGGCCCGATGGTTGGCTTTATGGTGCCAACGGTTCTACGACCTCGTTACGAGTTATGGTGGAGGGAAAGCATGATCCCCCTGTGACGCGAGCCGGGCAGTTGATTTGGCGATATCATCCGAAGAAAAAGGTCTTTGAGATCTTCGCAGAAGGCGGGGGGAATAATCTAAGCTGCGAATTTGATTCCGTGGGGCGTCTCTACTCCGGAAGTAATACCGCCCATGTGGCATTCTATTACCATCAAGGTGCCTACTATCAGAAAACTTTTGGGAAGCATGGGGAACTTTCCAATCCGCACACTTATGGGTATCTCCCCGGGATCCTTCATCAGAAGTATGCCCGGGTGACGAACTCGATTATGATGTATGAGGGAGGGGAACTTCCGCCCCGCTTTGATGGCGCAATGGTTTTTGCGAATCCTCTGACGCTCGGGGTTGGCTCATACCGTCCGAAGTTGGAGGGGCTTTATTTTTCGGTGGCGCCCAATGGGATTGTGGACGTTCGGAAGGACGACAAGTGGTTTTGCCCGGTCTACGTGGATGCCGGTCCCGATGGTGCTCTTTACGTTTGCGATTGGTATGATGAGCAGTGTAATCACCTCAAACATTCAGAAGGGCAATTGCATGCCAATGATGGTCGACTCTTTCGGATCCGGTCCAGGAACGGTAAGGTGCTGAAGCAATTTGATTTGTTAAAGCTCACTGTCTTAGAGTTGCTAGAGCACTTGAAGAGTTCTAATCGATGGTGGCGGGAAGAGGCTCGCCGCGCGCTTTGGCAACACAAAGACCGGGAGAATGCGCTGCCTACGCTAGAGAAATGGATTACTCATGAGAAAGGGCAACTTGCCCTTGAGGGGCTCTGGTGCTGGAGCTTGATTGATGATCTGGAGATCCCAGTTTTTCGGAAAGCGATAAGAAGTGCTAACCCCCACGTTCGCCGTTGGGTCATTCGACTCGCGGTTGACAATGGCGACCTGACTCCTGCGCATATTGCCGAGTTGAGTGAGGTCTTGGTGGCTGAGGAAGATCTTGAAGTTCTAGCGCAAGCGGCATCTTCGGCAGCCCGTCTTCCGATGCAAGAGGCTTTTGCTATTTTGCGTCCATTACTGGGAAAGGCGAGCATTCGTAATAACACGCAGCTTTCACTTCTGACTTGGTGGGCAATTGAGCCATACTGTGAAAAATTTCCGAGGGAATCTGTGGCACTCCTTTTGCGCAAAGAAGTGATGGCTCCCAAGGTTTTTGTTAGGCTTAATCGATGGCTTGCTGCCAGTGGGAATCTCAAAAATTTAAAATTATCTGCCGAGATGCTTTCTGCGATCGGTGAATTCACTAAGGATGAGCAACGAGAACTTTGGTTTCATTTTGATGAGGCTTTTAAAGGGCGCTCCTTTGCGACGATTCCGGAGGAGATGATTTTAGCTTTAGCTGGAAGGGCCGACTTACCTCTTCATCTTGAATTACGTATGTTCCCCCAGAATCTCTCCGTTCTAAATGAGGCGCTCAGGCAATTAGAGGGGCTGAAAAAAAATCGTGAAACGCTTCTTCGGCTCATTGAATATTTTGGTGAAAACTCTCACCCTGATGCGACTTCTAAGTTATTAGGCCTATTGGATGTTAAAGACGCTGGGATTCTCATCCAACTCTTTGCAAGCCTTCAGGGCATTGAATCTCCCGAAATTGCAAGGGCAGTCTTGAAGCGCCTACCCACTCTCCGACCAGAGGAAATTCAGGCTGCTGAAATTTTGCTACTTTCTCGTGCGTCTTGGGTCAGCCAATGGCTTGGCATGGCGACAAAGGACAAGGTCTTAAAGGGGCTTTTAACACCGGCTTTGCAAAAGCAGATCGTATCGAGAGCTAACCCTGAACATCTTCAAAAATTAGAGAGGCTCTTTCCAAAAGCAACTGAGCCTAAGAAGACTTCTGAGATTGAGATTCAAAAGGTCGAGGCTATTTTAGCGAAATCGATAAAGCCAAATATTCGAAATGGTTATGTCCTTTTCAAGGCTCGTTGTGCGGCTTGCCATGTTCTTCATGCAGATGGGGGAGACATAGGGCCCTCTCTTACTTCATATCAGCGGGAGGACCTTAAAACTCTGCTCCCCTCAATTTTAGAACCTAGCCGGGAAATCCGGGAAGGCTTCGAAAATTATATGATGGAGGTTGGTGATGGCCGTGCGCTAATGGGTTTTCTTAAGACGAAAAATAAACGTGTTGTCATCTTGCAGCCTGCGGGCGGAGCTCCCTTGACGATTGCTGCAGACCAGGTGCGATCTTTGGAGCCAACGAGAACAAGCTTGATGCCACCCGGACTTTTGAATGGCCTCAGTGAACAGGAATTAAGTGATTTCTTTGCGTATTTGCGAAGTCCACAGCCGCTGAATCTTCAAAAAAGATGAGCCTATTACTTTTTTGGTTTCCTTCCATGCGGAGCTTGCTTCCGGTCTTTATCAATCAATTCACGATTGAATATTTTCCCGGGATGAATTGGTTCGTGTGACGATTTTGCGATTGCGATGAGTCGTTTGAGAATATCCGGTTGGGATTTCGAGAGGTCGTTTTTTTCTTCGAGATCTTTGGACAGATCAAAGAGTTGCCACTCTCCCTTTTTTGCTTGGTAAGCTTTCCAGTTTTTCATGCGGATAGCTGTTTGACCGAGATACTCCCAATAAAGGGAGTCGTGAATTTTTTGTGGGGCTTGAGCCTTGAGAGTGGGAACGAAAGAGACTCCATCAGTTTTAGGGCATTCTACGCCGGCGAGTTCAGCTAACGTCGGCATAATATCTGGAAAGTAACACAGGTGATCGGTTACGTCGCCTGCCTTGATCTTATGAGGCCAACGAGCGAGGAAGGGGACTTTGAGGCCTCCTTCATAAAGGGATCCCTTACCGGCGCGAAAGCGTTTGCCAGTTTCACGATTGAAGTTGGGGCCGAAGAATCCATGCGGCCGATTTGGGGTTTTAAAGTAGGCTTGTCCTCCGTTGTCTCCGCAGAGGAAAATGAGAGTGTTGTTATCAATTTTAAGTTCTTCAAGGAGGGAAATGATCTCTCCCAGCTGGCGGTCGACCATGTGCATGAAGGCTGCATAGACCCGTGCATCGCGCTTCGTTCGCTGACCAGCCTTCCAGGGTTTATCCTTGAAGAGTTGCCATGAAGGATCGTCCTCATCGATGCCCCAGAGCCCGTGTGGCGGGGTCCATGGTAGGTAGCAGAAGAAGGGCTTGTCGTGGTGCTTTTCGATGAAGCCTAATGACTCCTTAAAGATTTCGGTCTGAGCGTGGGTTTTTCCTTCGTAGAAGCTTGTGCTGTCATTGCCTTTCAATGGCACTTCCTCACTATTTCTAATGAGGTATTGCGGGTAAAAAGTGTGAGCATGAACCTGATCGTAGTATCCAAAAAATTCGTCAAACCCATGATTTTCAGGAACTCCACTGGTTCCACGGCCACCAATCCCCCACTTGCCAAAGCCTCCGGTGGCATAGCCCTGTGGTTTAAGCATGCTTGCTAGGGTGGGTTCGTTTGCGCGGATGGGAGCAAATCCATTGTTGGAGCGCATAGAGGTGTGACCCGAATGTAGTCCGGTGAGAAGGACACAACGAGTTGGGCCGCATACTGGGGCCCCTGCGTAGGCGTTGGTGAAACGCATTCCTTCACTTGCGAAACGATCAATGTTTGGAGTCAGTAATTCTCGATGTCCCATGTGACCGGACTCGAAGTATCCCCATTCATCAAGCATGAGGTAAATGATATTTGGCTTCTTCTCATCGCTGAGTGCAGTCGAGAAGAGCGCGAAAAGGATCGTGAAATTTTTCATCTTCATAAGAAGAGTGGGGTTACTTTTGGTCAGTTTTAGCCTTCTTACGGGCGGCTTGATTCCGCTTCTTTTGCCAAGCGGGCGTGTGGATAAGACCTTTGAAGACTGGGTCGATATTAGACTTGTCCCAATTCTTCCAAAGCATCTTCAATCGGGAGATTTCATCCGGAGATTGATTGCGGATGTTTTTGGATTCTCCGATATCCTCGCTAAGGTCATAGAGGCCGGTGAAGGCTTTTTTCCCGTAGGTCACGAGCTTGTGGTTGCCACTACGAACGGCCGTAGATCCTGAGTCAAACTTACGAAGAAAAATTCCTTGATGAGGTGCCCCCTCATTTTTCCCGGTTAAAAAAGGGATGAGATTTACGCCGTCGAGCGGTCGATCGATGGAGATGGGTGCTTCTGCTCTCGCTGCGATCGTAGCCATGATATCGAGCGAAACGACGGGGTGTTCATATTCTTTCCCTTTCGGAAGGCGAAGTGGCCATTGAACTACGAAAGGGACTCTCCAACCGCCTTCCCAAGCATCGCCTTTGTTTCCTCGAAGGGGGGCATTGTTAGAGCCATTTTTGGTGGTAGGGCCTCCATTGTCCGAAAGGAAAAAGACGATGGTATTTTGATTAATCTTATTCTTTTCTAAAGAGCCAAGAACGCGCCCTACGCCATCATCGACAGCACTGACCATAGCTGCGTAGGTTTTGCGCTTCTTATCTTTAAGGTCAAGAAAGCGATCGAGATACTTCTGCGGTGCTTGGAGTGGGCTGTGTGGCGCGTTGTAGGAGAGAAATAAGAAGAAGGGCTTGTTATGATTCCGCTCGATAAAGCTGACCGCTTCGTCGGAAAAATCATCAGTTAAATACTTTCGAGGGGGAACCGGCTTGTGATCTTTGAGAATCCAGGTGCGGTAGCTCTGGGGTTCATCCTTCGCCGCATAGCTGTCTTCAATATTAAGCATCTCGGGCATGTATTGATGCCCCCCTCCGAGGTGCCCGTAAAACTCTTGAAAACCCCGCTTGAGAGGGTGGTGTTTTTTTGTCGCGCCAAGATGCCATTTTCCAATCATACCGGAATAGTAGCCGACTTTCCGAAGGGCTGAAGCGATCGTATCTTCGCCCAAGGGGAGTCCCATATTTTCGTCCTGAGTGCGATATTGTGGATTTCGCTCGAAGCCGAATCGCTGCCCGTATCGACCGGTCATGAAAGCGGCCCGGCTCGGTCCGCAAACCGAATAGGCAGCATAGCCTGAGGTGAACTTGACACCATTGGAAGCAATCGAGTCGATTTGTGGTGTAGGAATGTCCTTACACCCATTAAATCCCACGTCAGCATAACCCATGTCGTCTGTCATAATGACAATCAAGTTGGGTTTATCTTGGCCTTTAATAGCCAGGGTGAGAGAGAAGAGGGCGAAGAAAATCTTCATAGATCGTCTATTTTTTAAGTTGAGATTTTTTGTGTGCTTGCAGTTCTGGCCAAGTGAGTTTCCCATCTTGATCGGCATCAGCGCTTGGATGCTTTTTGAAATAACGATCCCTCCAAATTTCGGCATCTTTCTTGGTGGGCTTGGGTGGAGGAATGGAGGCAGGAATTCTTGCGAGCATCGCCTTCCGGTATGCTTTTAAAGTTTTTTGGTGATCGGGATTAAGAGCAAGATTATGCCATTCATGGGGGTCATTTTTGACGTCATAAAGCTCTTCTTTGCCATTTTCGTATCGGATATAGCGCCAATTTTGATCGCGCAGAGTATAGTTTTGCTTTGCGGGGTCGTAGTAGTTTGCCCATTTATACATGGCCGTAAGGACGGCATCTGGCCCAGTCCATTTCCCAGCGGGCTTTAGCAAAAGAGGTTTGAGCGAATGCCCATCGAGTGACCGACCTTTCGCGGATTTTCTTGTTTCTTTTGAGAGGCCACAAAGATCAATGAGGGTTGGGTAAAGGTCGATGAGGCTGACTGGTTTTTGGCACGTTTTGGCCTGAGCTAAATTCGGGCCGGCTATGACAAGAGGGACTCGTGTGCTTTCTTGCCAGAGAGAATTTTTGTAGAGGTAATCTTTCTCACCCATCCCCCACCCGTGGTCTGAAGTTAAAATAATGATGGTATTATCGTTAAGGGGTGATTCTTCAATAGAATCAAGAATATCCCCAATGAGGTCATCGACAGAGGCAACTGAGGCGAGGTAGGCTTGAATAAACTTCTTGAGAGCAAGTTCACGCTTTCCGCCATACGAAGCGATGAGGGTGTCATAAATTTTTGATCCTCGATCACCGCTTCGATCATCTTCCACAGAACTGACGGTTTGTTTAAAGGTGTCCTCGACGTCTCCTCTTTTTATGATGGGAAGCTCGATAGATTCGAGCGGGAAGAGGTCGAAATATTTTTGGGGAACAATGAGCGGAGTGTGTGGACGAATGAATCCAACTCCCATGAGGAAGGGCTTATCCGTGGTAGCGAGTCTTTTAAGATTTTCAACAGCCCATTTTCCATTGAGTTCATCGGCAGTGAGATCGCGATCGTCCTCTGATTCGTAGCGAAAATCTTTCATACGCTTCCAGTTTCCGGATTTCCAAGAAAAGGGAGCTTTCACCTTTCGCAGTGGTCCAAATGAACCATCGATGGCTTCGAAGTCGTCTCGGAATGGAGCTGGGATATCAGGGTGCGCTATGTTTTTTCCCTCACGGTGAGCGAGAGGGCTGTAGTCCGCATCATTCTGGTAGTGAATCCACTCTTGGCGTTCGCCATTGTGCATAATTTTCCCAGTTCCGAGGGTGTGGTAGCCATTTTTCCGGAAGTGGTCCATCAAGGTCCTCGAGTTCTTGGTGATCTCGTTATCTCGCCACTTTTCAAATCCGTAGAGCTGTGAGGTATGAGGATATAGGCCCGTGAGAAAACTGGCTCTTGAAGGGTTGCAGATTGGAATGGTACAGTGCGCTTGAGTAAATGAGACTCCGCGCTCCATAAGACGCCTCATATGGGGTGTTTTCGCCTGAGGATGGCCTCCAAGCGTTTCTACGTAATCGTTGAGATCATCGCAGATAATGAGGACAATATTTGGCCTTTTAGAACCCTCAATCTGAAGCAGTAAAAATAGAGATAAGATGAAAAATCTGAGCATAGGTAACACGGGGACTAAACACTGTTTGGGTAAGCGAAAGCGATGGAAATTTTCTCTTTTCGGCGGGGTCGTCGGCGAATGTTTGATTTAAAATTCGGATAGGTGGCTAGTCACTTCGTGGTGCTTTTTTGTTTGGAAGACGAGCGGTGGATTCTGCTGAGAATCAGAGCCTTGATGAGCTTATATTCAAAGACCATGATTCTGACTTGTTGGTTAGAATGTAAAAAGGCAAGCTGCCAAAGTCGTATGAGGATGCACCAAAATTTCTTTCTTTTTCTAGCGATCATTCTTAGCCGGCTGGCGAATTCACAAGAATTGATTCCTCCTGTTTCGAATGTTGGAGAGGGCGTATTAGTGGAGGCGCGTCAGATCTTTTCCCTTTCTAAAAGACCAACTTCGTCCTGCCATGCTTCCACAATCGTTGAGACCCGTGGAGGTTTGGTGGCGGCTTGGTTTGGGGGCACTCATGAGGGCCATCGGGATGTCGGGATTTGGACCTCCCGATATAAAAACGGAAATTGGAGTGTTCCTGTGGAGGTTGTGAACGGGGTGCAAAGCAGCACGAAACGATATCCTTGTTGGAATCCTGTGCTTTTTCAGCCTGAGAATGGTCCTCTTGTCCTTTTCTATAAAGTTGGCCCCAGTCCTAGTTCTTGGTGGGGGATGATGACGACTTCGATCGATCATGGTAAAACATGGTCGTGGCCTACTAAGCTTGGGGAGAACCCGCTGATCGGACACCTCCTTGGCCCGGTGAAAAACAAACCGCTTGAGCTTCAAGATGGATCGATTCTCTGCCCTTCCAGCAGCGAAAAGGGAGACAAGTGGCGAGTGCACTTTGAGATGACTCGTGATCTCGGAAAAACATGGGAAGTGATCGGGCCGATTAACGATGGAATCGAGTTCGATGCCATCCAACCTAGTCTTCTCATTCAGAAAAATAAGAGCCTTCAAATCTTATGTCGAAGCCGCCAAAATGTGGTTACCCAGAGCAGGTCTTCAGACGGCGGTAAAACGTGGGGTCCGATGGTGGCGAGTTCTTTGCCAAATCCAAATGCAGGAACAGACGCATTGACTCTTGCCGATGGCAGACATCTCATTGTCTATAATCACACTACGCGTAAGTCTCCAGTGCCTGGACGGCGTATGCTTAACGTCGCAATTTCTGAAGATGGAGCGATTTGGGCGCCCGTGGTAACTCTTGAAAAAACTTCACAAGCTGAAAACTCTGATCGTTCAGTCGAGTATTCGTATCCTGCAGTGATTCAGACCAAAGATGGAAAGATCCACATCACCTACACTTTCCATCGCAAAGGTGTTAAGCATGTCATCCTTGACCCAGAAAATCTTTAAGACAGTCCCAAACAATACCATGAGCGCCCATCAAAAAAATTCTAAGTCCACTCGACGTAAATTCCTTACTCAAGCGACATCGTCCGCCTTTGGGTTTACTTTTATTCCTGCCTACCTCACGAGTGCACGGGCCCAGAATAACCCCCAACGCCCTCCGAGCCAGCGAATCAACTTAGGCTGTATTGGAGCAGGAGGAAGAGGGGCCAGCGTAGTCTCAGGAATATGCCGAAAAGGTAATGCGACCCCGGTTGCGATTTGTGATGTTGACCACAATCGGGCGGCTGGAATCATTAGGGGAAACCCGAAAGCCAAGCTTTTCCACGACTTTCGTGAGATGTTCGATCAGATGGGTGGAGATATTGACGCAGTTTCTATAGGAACTCCTGATCATACTCACTTTACGGCGGCCATTCAAGCGATGTCATTGGGTAAGCACGTTTATGTGGAGAAGCCGCTGACTCATACCTTTGAAGAGGCAGCAATACTCATGCGAGGTGAGAAGAAATTTAAAGTGGTGACCCAGATGGGAAACCAGGGCCATACCTCCGGTGGATCGGAGCAATTTAAGCGCATGCTTGCAGGTGGAGTGGTCAACGATATCGTGAAAGTTGAGGCTTGGAAAAGTGCTTCGCTTTGGTTCATGGACAAGAAAAAGCGAATCAAGGGTTACCCGAAAGCCCAGCCCATTCCAGAATCGCTAAAGTCGTGGGATCTCTGGTGCGGGCCGCAAGAAATGAAGGAATTCAGCTCGATGTTTCATCCTTTTGATTGGCGTGGGTTCCATCTTTATGGTGGCGGTATGTTCGGAGATTGGGGATGCCATATTATCGACTTTATCCACCACTACCTTGATCTTGGACTACCTACTAAAATCTCGCCCAAGGCACTCGGTGACTATAACAAGATCAGCTTTCCGCTAAGCTCGCATATTGAGTTGGACTTCCCGTCTCGTGGTGAGAATAAGCCAGCGGTACATGTTGTTTGGAAGGCGGGAGGGGATCACGCATCATCAATCGATAAAAAATATCTTGGAGGAAAGAAAGCTCCAGGGCTTGGCGGGGCTGGGACTCTCCTTCATCGCAAGCAGGAGGACTATCTTGTTCATCGGAATTCCCATAGCGGGTCGTCCAAATTGATTTCGGCTAACAAGCATCATGATCTCAAGGAAGCTCTTAACAACAAGGGGCCCGGGAACGACCATATGGAGTCCTTTACCCAAGCCTGTATGGGTCAGGGTAAAACTGAATCCCCCTTCAGTGTGTCAGGAGCACTTACTCAAGTTTTGAATCTAGGCATGATTGCGGAATATCTAAACACCGACTTGAATTTTGATCGCAAGACCCAAAAGTTTATCGGTAATAAGGTGGCTGATGCGCTTCTTTCTGGCCCTGCTCCACGAAAGGAATGGGCTGACCATTACAAGCTAGCTTAGTCGAGAATTTCGACGTGGAGGATGGATCCCAGATTTACACTCGCTCTAGAGTGCCGGTAATTCCTGCGAAGGAATTCGCCTCTACCCCGAGTCTCTGCAAGATGGTGATAAAGAGTTTGGAGAGAGGGAGCTCTTCGACCTCCACCTTACCCTGCCATCCGCTGTCGCTCACAATTCCGGCGCCGGCTTGGTTGTCCTCATTGCCTTTGCCGAATTTGAGATAGCGACCATTCTCGAATCCTAGATTTTTTCCGCCTGCCGATATGATGGGGTAGTTGCGGGAGAGGTGGAAACTGCTGGACGCGGAACCATGCATTGCAAAGGTGTTGTCGAGGATGTTTCCTTGCCCGTTCGGCTCTTTTGTGTCCTTCAGTTTCTGGATGAAACGGCCAAATTCTTCTGCTTGGTAGCGGTTGTAGGTTCCCAGATTCTCCCAGCCCTTGGGTTTTTTGACGGCGTGCGTTAGGGCATGAGCATTTCCCAAGCCAACGGCCGTTGAGAGAAGGTTATGAGGTCCGCCGCCATTTTCGCGACCCAGCTGGAAGGTTGCAACACGGGTCGAATCACTCAGGAAGGAGAGATAAATCAGCTCATACATCGTCTCGAAGTAAAGCTGAGCCTCCTTGGGCCCGGCTTCCAGAGTTAGGTTGCTGGTGTCCACCCTTGGAATTGGGTTGTCGATCCATTGCCGGGCTTTCTCTAACTTCACTTCAGTATCGCGAACCGCATCAAGATACTGCTCTAGAGTTCCTTGATCGTGTCGAGAAAGTTTCCGGCCCAACGACCGGGTGTTAGCGATGAGAAGATCCAGTGCGCTTTTACTTCGGGCCAATTTTGCCGCTGCTTCTTTGCCGCTTGTGACAAAGAGCATGTCAAAAATCTGCTTAGGGTGATTTAAGGCAGGGATGGGCCGTCCGCTCCGACTGTAGGACTGGGTTTGGGCTCCTCTTGGGCCGCCAACTCCTCCGTTAGTGGACATTACCAACGAGGAATGACGAGTAAATCGTCCTATTTGTTCGGCATAAACTTGGTCAATTGAGATCGAATTTTTGTAGGCTCCATGTCCGCCTATGTCTGCGCCGGTCAGATATTGGTCAGCATTGGAATGACCGTGAATCTTTCTGGCTGCCGGATGGGAGAGTCCGGAGTAGATCGTGATTTCCTTCCGCAAGGGCTCGAGCACATCAAGCACTTTGGTAAGTTGAAAATTCCTTTCGTCACCTCGGGGAAACCAACTCCAATCCTTCCAAGCTGGATCTTCTTTGACTGGAAGACCGACCCCATCGGGATGATAAACACTAAGAAAGCGTTTGGGAGCAGGGTCCGGATTTGAGTCATCTGCCGCAAAGGTCTCTAGCCATGGTAAGCCAAGGGCAATGCCTGTTCCTCGAAGAAAAATTCGGCGATTCATGTGAGCGGGTTTCTTTATCATCCGGCTTTTCGTCACTACTTAGAGTTAAAGATACTACTACAAATGATCAAGTGTATCAAATCACTTAGACGATCTTCCTTTTTTCGAAATTGGACCGTCAGGGCTTCGATTTCAGCATGGTCACTAAAAGTCAACACGCGTCCAAGGGCGTAAGAGGTTATTTTGTGAACCATGGCTCTCGCGAATTGGTCCTGTCGCTCCGCCAGCAGATAGCGCTTCAAACCTTCCATCCCAGCTAATTCCTGTTTGTTGAACAAGGCTGAGGTTGCATCAACTGGTTTATTTTTAATTTTGGTCCGGTAGACGCCCAAGGCGTCATAGTTTTCGAAGGCAATCCCCCAAGGGTCGATTTTAGCATGGCATGAAATACAGGCTGGTTTATTACGGTGATCCACGATGCGCTCCTTGAGCGTCATCTCGAGGATTTTTGGATTGGTCAAATCGACTTCTGGAACATTTGGTGGGGCGGGCGGTGGCGGGTCATCGAGAATTCGTTCAAGCATCCAGATTCCGCGTTTGAGTGGGTGAGAATCTCTGCCGTCGGAATTCATAGTGAGGATTGCGGCATTTGTTAGAATTCCACCGCGATTGGTGTTGGGTTCAATTGGAACTTTGCGGAATTGAGGACCATAAATATTGCGAATTTGGTAATGCTCAGCCATCCGTTCATTTAACACAGCGTAGTCCGAGTGAAGGAAGTCCATTAGGCTCCGGTTGCTCTTAAGGACGGATTGGAAAAAGGCGATGGGCTCTTCTTGCATGGCTTCCATCAGTGCGCTGTCGGTCACATGAACTACGCTTTTGAGCCCATCTAAACCGAGCCATTGCTGAACGAAGTGTTTCGAGAATCTTGCGGACCTTGGATCAGCCAACATACGTGTGATCTGAGCTTTCAAAACTTCGGGATCCCTTAGTGTTCCATCCTTCGCGAGGTCTCGAAGCTCTTTGTCTGGTATGCTGGACCAAAGAAAAAAGGAAAGCCGGCTGGCTAATTCCGTTTGGCTAATTGTCGAAGAGTCCTCTTGTGTCAGATAAAGAAACTCCGGTGTTGCAAGGACTGTTGCCAGCACCTCAAGCATCGCTTCCTCCATCGTCGAGAACTCAGGGCGATATTTCATGAACAGCGTGACGAAGGGGGCCACTTCATTTAAGCTTACGGGCCGCCGCCAAGCTCGTTCCATGAATCGAGTTAAGACCTCACGGGCATACTCAACCTCTTCGTCTTTATTTGGGCTTTTAAAGAAAATATCACGATGGGTTTGGGGCGGCCATTGTTCGAAAAAGGGTGCGCTAATTTCGATAAAATCAATTGTGATACTGAGCGGTTCCTTTCCCCGTGTTCTTGACTGGCATTCAATGGTTAGAAATTCATCGCGTCTCGGGAATGTTTCCTTGTTGTTTCGGAATGGGTTTCGCTGGATTTCGCTGAGAGGAATATCTAGGTGGATTAATTGTGGCTCAGTCATCGAGCCTGTCACCGGAATCGCGCGTTTGCTGATGACCTCGGAAAAGTTGGCGTTGTTACTGGTATGAGCGCTAAAAATAAAACGGAGGCTTGCAAACTCATCAGCCTTCATCGTTGAGCGTCGGGCCCGGAGAGTGATGCGCATCGTGCCTTGGTCGGGCAGGTGATTACTCAGATTAAATTTCACGGATCGATTCCTCTGGTCAAAAA
>Ga0257110_1000622_pt1 | contig 16701 bp, 13 predicted proteins | sample LP_taG_7_FD_190184 | JGI IMG/M metagenome (GOLD analysis project Ga0257110, IMG submission 190184) | Marine microbial communities from Northeast Subartic Pacific Ocean, Canada - LP_J_2015_P26_10m | ecosystem: Environmental > Aquatic > Marine > Oceanic | place: Canada: Northeast Subartic Pacific...
TATTGGAAGATGAGCCGGAGACGACGATTCGCTATCCGGTACTGAGCTGGCCCGAGAAGGTCAAAGCACATAATTTTGATAAGCAGCCCGTCGTCGAGGGCACGTTGATGGGGATTAAGGGGCAGTATTTAATCCTCGACACGGGTGTGCTGAACATCCGTAAATTTGGTGGCTACGAAGTTGATATTGAGGTGAGAGCATCATGATGGCATTTCGAGAGGGCCTACCCGCTACGATCCGCCGGGTGGATTATCAGCCGCCCGATTTTACCGTGACGGCAGTCTCGCTGTCGGTTCAGATATTTTCGGGGCGAACTGACGTCACGGCGACGCTGTCTTTTGTGCGTCGCGGTGCGGCCGCAGCGCCGCTGCAACTCAATGGTGAGCAGCTGACGCTGCAATGGGTCGAGCTTGATGGCCAACGACTGAGCGAGGACCACTATCAGGTGACGGATGAGCAGTTGCTTATTCCGTTGGTGCCTGACCAGTTTGAACTAAAGACGTGTGTACGCATTTGCCCTGAGGAAAATACCTCTTTGGAGGGTTTTTATCGTTCGCAAAGCGCCTATTGCACCCAATGCGAGGCGGAAGGTTTTCGCAAAATCACTTACTTCCCAGACAGACCTGATGTACTGGCGACCTACACGGTGTCGCTTGAAGCGGATCGAGCCGCGTGTCCTGTTTTGCTCAGTAACGGTAACCTGGTGTCTGAAGAGGCCCTTGAGGGCGGACGGCATAGAGCGGTTTGGCACGATCCCTATCCCAAGCCTGCCCATCTTTTTGCCATGGTGGCAGGCGATCTAAAACCTGTTTCTGATGTGTTCACTACATGCTCCGGTAAGCGGGTCGACCTGCACATTTGGGTAGAGGAAAAAGATCTGAGTTATTGTGATCACGCCATGGTGTCGCTGAAAAACGCAATGCGCTGGGATGAGGAGGTCTATGGCCTCGAGTACGACCTCGATCTTTACAATATTGTGGCGGTCGACGATTTCAATATGGGGGCAATGGAGAATAAGAGTCTCAACATATTCAATACCTCCTGCGTGTTAGCGCACCCTGACATAACTACCGATGCCGGCTATCAGCGGGTCGAAGGGGTTGTTGCGCACGAGTACTTCCACAATTATTCCGGTAACCGGGTGACCTGTCGTGATTGGTTCCAGCTCACGTTAAAAGAAGGATTCACTGTGTTCCGCGACGCGGAATTCTCTGCGGACATGAATTCACGCGGCGTGAAACGGGTTGAGGACGTCATGTTCTTGCGCACGCATCAGTTTGCTGAGGATGCTGGGCCGATGGCCCATCCAGTCCGTCCTGATGCCTTTGTCGACATCTCTAATTTTTATACCCTGACCGTCTACGAAAAAGGCGCTGAGGTGGTGCGCATGCTGCACACCCTGTTAGGCGCAGAGGCCTTTTTTGCCGGGACCAAATTATATTTTGAGCGCTTTGATGGACAAGCTGTGACCTGTGATGACTTTGTCGACAGTTTGTCTGAGGCGTCGGGTCGTGACCTCGAGCAGTTTAGACGTTGGTACGAACAGCCGGGTACGCCTGAGGTGCAGTTTGAGGGCCGCTACGATGCGGCGTTGCGGCGCTACCATTTGACGCTGCGGCAGCATAATCCACGCCTGAAGGAAGGTGCTCAAGACGTACCGCTCGTGATTCCTGTTGCCACCGGGTTAGTGGTGGACGCTCAGCCCATTGACTTGGGTGAGGGGACGACGCGTGTGCTGGAGCTCACCGAGCCCGAGCAGACCTTTATTTTTGAAGATATACCCGCTGAGCCCGTGCCTTCATTGCTTCGAGGATTTTCGGCGCCCATCCGAATCACCACAGAACAGTCCGATGCAGATTTGCTGATGTTGATGGGATGCGATGACGATGCATTCGTGGCGTGGGATGCGGCGCAACATTTACTGGCTCGCTCGATGGAATCGCTAGGGACCATGCTTAGCGAGACGCCCGAGGAGATCAACTCGGAATTAACTCAGGCTTGTGAGCGTGTGTTAACCGGCGCAATGGATCCTGCGATGAAGGCATTGACCGTGACGTTGCCGAGTGAGGAGTACTTGGCTGATCGAGCGGCACAAAAGGGTTTGGTTGACGTAGCGGCTAACCATGCTCGTCGACAGAAAATGAAGGCGCTGTTGGGTAGTCGACTAGTCGATCACTGGCAGCAGGTCTCCTCGCAATACCGTCTGCAAGGCGCCTATCGTGCCAGCGCGGGTGATATTGGTGTTCGCGCTCTGCAACATGTGGCGCAGGACTTTTTGCTGGCAGCGGGCGAGGGTGACCTGTCGGCGATTCGTGCTTTGCACGAGCAAGCCGATAATCTGACAGACCGATTGGCAACATTGCGATGGCTCGTTCAGTACGAGACACCAGCAGCACGTGAGCAGGTGCTCGCGGCGTTTTATGAGCGCTGGCAGCACGAGGCGCTTGTCGTGAATCAATGGTTCACCATTCAAGCAACCCGTCCCGCAGAGGACTGCGTCGAGAGCGTCAGATTGTTAATGGAGCATGACGCGTTTGACTGGCGTAATCCCAATAAATTGCGGGCGCTGGTGAGCGCTTTTGCCGGGGCAAACCCCATTGCGTTTCATCGCGCGGACGGCGCAGGATATCGCTTGCTCGGTGACGTTATCTTAAAAATTCAGGCCAGTAATCCACAAATTGCCGCGCGCATGCTCGCGCCATTAACGCGCTGGCGTCGGTATGCCGCCGGTCAAGATTTGATGCGGGGGGTACTCGAGGAAATCGCGGCGATCGACCCCTTACCCAAAGACATTTTTGAGGTGGTGAGTCGTTCGTTGAGTGACGCACCGTAACGTCTGGGTGGCCCTCTAGAGTGGCGTCTGGAGGGTGTGGGCCGAGCACCAGGGATAAATGTGCTGCGATAAGCACAGCTGTTGGCACGGTTGGTTGGCCATGCTGATGCAGCATTGCTGGCAAGGGGATCAGTAAACGCAGGCCGAGCACGATGTTTTATCGCGAGGGGTACAACGCCATGGCCTCATCGCGCGCGTCGCCAATGCTCTCCGGCGCTGGCTCCTCGCGGAGTGCCTCTATCAGTCCAAGCTGGCGCCACTCAGTGTCAGTGGTCCCATAGATCGAACGATCAAGTTCACGCAGTATTGCGGCCAATGAGGGGCTGCTGGCTCTGGCAATGTCGCTGAGTGAGGAAAACGATCGCCCATGATGGCATGCTGCCCAGTGTTGTAATGCGGTTCGCACGCCCGACGCATCTTGCTGCGATAGGGCGCGTTTCACCTCGACCAACGCCAGACGCTTGTCGCCGCCTCGCAGAGCGGCGAGACCACCCTGTGAAGTGTCTGTGCCCATGGACTTTGGACGCAGTCGCCACAGTGCGATCGCTAGGCCGATAGCGATAAGCCAGCCTGCCACTCCGACGAGCCTTATCCACAGCGGCAGGGTTGCCATAGGCAAGGTCGCGTCGGAAGGGGTTCTGGATGCGGTTTCATCATCGAGCACATCAGCGGTTTGGACGGCGATATCTCTCGCCTCGAGTACTGCATACTCCAGTTGATCGGTTTGTGTGTTCCACCAGGGGATACGAATTTCGGGCAACGTCCAATTGCCATCCGCTCTGGCTACCAGCGCTTCGCTTTGGGTCCGGATTCCCTGAAGTCCTCGAGCGATTTCACTTTGATCAATCGATTCTTGATCGGGATAGAAACGGAGCTCAGGAATGTTGAGGGCGCCTTGCACGCTGCTCAGCGGCGGCAGCTGGCTCCCTTGGAGGCCCTCAGCGATCAGTGTGAGCGTGCGCGTTGTGGAATCTCCCACCGACAAAGCCTCGGGATCAATTGACCAATCTTCCGTCAACGCCAGTGTTCTGGCTGGAAGCCAAACATCGCCAGGAAACGCAGCAGGCACACTTTTAACGGTAACCGCGAGCGGTTCGGACGATAAGCGGATGCGTCTTCCAAGGCGCGAGCCCAATAATGTGCGCCCAGCTTGAACTTCGCGTGCTGTAAATTCGACGGCAGGAATCGATAGCGTGCCACTTTTTTGTGGATAGATTACGTAGCGCAATTCGGTGACCAACCACGTCCGGTTACCGACTCGTCGCTGGAAAGATTGGCGCTCTAGCGGCTCCACTACGGCGTCCGCAATATCAAGCGCTGAAATTTCTGGGCTCTCTAAATTAATGGCTTGTTGCAGGGTGATGGTGAGCATGAGCTCCGCTTGAACGTATAAGCTGGGCTGGTCAATGCTGGATTCAAACAACACGGTGGCATCGCCAGGAGCGATCAGTGGCTCAGGATTGACCAGAATCGATATCGGTGTCGTACGGCGACCCCCCGTCATCAGAGAGGGGATAGCGAGCGTACCTTCGCGCAGCGGAGCGAGTTCCAGCTCTAGTGTTCGTGTGACGTTGTTACGACCGTTGATAAAACGTGCATTGGTCGCGCTAGAGCGCGAGAGTATTTCCCAATCGCGATTCAGCGGCGTGAGGTCGATTTCACTGGGCTGTTCGCCTGCATCACCGAGCAGGGTGAGTCGCAGTGTCTCTCCCAAAGCAATGTCACGTCGATCCGCGGTCGCTGAGAGATCGGCCATCGCCGCAGCAGACCAGAGTAGCATGGTCGCTATGAGGCTCCAGACGGTCACGCGTTGTGGCTGCGTTTTACCAGCGAATCGATTCATCGGGTTTGTCACCCTCCCTGAGTCTTTGCATGGTTTGATAGCGGAACTTGCGTCGCAACAGTCCACCGGGGTCATCAGGCACCCGGCGCAACCACTGTTCCAGCGCTTGCTGCTCCTCTAGCGCCTCATCGAATTTAGCCATTTGTTCCTGTGTGGCCGCCTCAAGTTGGTCGGCGGCCTGTCGATCCGCATCAGCGGTATTCGGAGCTTGGTCGCCGGGCTGTTGCTCGGACTCTGCTTGAGGTTCGCCCTGATCGCTCGCGTCATCTTCCTGCCCGTCGCTCGCTTGCTGTGAGTCGTTTTGTTGGTCCGACGACTCGCCATCCCCCCCACTATCTGAGTCAGACGCGTCATTTTGTTCAGATTGCTCGTCTTGTTGGCTTTGCTCTTCTCCCTCTTGCTGTTCTTGGTCCTGGTCCTCTTGTTGGTCGAGCAGTGCTTGAATAAAGTCGCGATTGGCAATGGCATCTTCTGCACTGGGCTGCAGGGATAAACTCTTTTCATAGGCGTTAATGGCGCCTTGTAGATCTCCCTGCATCGCCAAAGCATTTCCTTGATTGAATAGCCCATCGGCAGATGGCTCGGAGGCAAAGCTGGTGGCTGCTCGATCATAGGCGCCTGCCTCAAATTCTGCCATGCCACGCCATGACGTCTGCTCGAATCGTTCGGCGGCGCCACTTGGGTCACCGTCAGCAAGGCGCTGGGCGCCTTGCTGATCAGGGGTCAGCCAAAGGTCCTCCCACTCCGCCGCCTCGGCCGTTTCTGGTTGCATTATCATCACTAGCAGCAAAACGCTAACCAGGGCGCCCTTTCGAAATGCAGGGAGGAGCAGCAAGGCAACGAGCGCAGCCAGCCAGAATCCTTGGTCTAGCCAGGCATCGGTTTGTCTCGCTAGATCGAGTTCGCCTTGGGCCGCTAGTACATTTCGTCTGGTCAACGATTCGATATCACGTTCGTCTAAGCTCATCCGTTCGACCGGCGCGCTCAAAGCGCTGGCGACTTGATCTATCGCACGGCGGTCAAGCGTCGGGATCACAATTTCGCCTGCGTCATCTTTGAGGAATCCGCCATTGGGGAGCGGGATAGGAGCGCCTGCTTTGGTGCCAATTGCCAGCACGGCGAGAGCAGCACCGCTGCGCTCTAGCGCGTTTTTTGCGCGGACTGGGTCAAAGCCGGGCAGGCCGTCAGTCATGAGTAAGATTTGGCCGCCTTGCGCGCCAGCAGTGATCAATAGATTGGCAGCGGCCTCGATGCCGCTGGTCGCGTTGGCGCCGGGCAAAGGCATAATGTCGGGCGACAGCGCAGGCATCAAATTAGCAATGGTGCGGGTGTCATCCGTTAGTGGCGTGACCACATGGGCGTCACCTGCAAACACTACCAGGCCGGTCACCCCTTCGACTCTTAAATCCAGCAAATCGAGTATCTTTTGTCGAGCGCGTTGTATTCGACTGGGTTGAACGTCTGCCGCCAGCATTGACGCGCTGAGATCCAATACCAATACCAGCGCGTCTGCGCGCTTGATAACCGGTAATTCCACCTGCCGCAGGCTGGGGCCTGCCGCAGCGAGTACGATGAGGCTGAGCAGTAGGGTGGGCATCCAGATCGTCGTCTGGCGGGTTTTATCACTGTGATCCGGCATCAGGTAGGGGAGCAGTTCTGGATCGATGGCTCGGCTCCAGTCGCCTTGCCGTGTGCGCCGATGCCACAATGCAACGGCCAGCAGGGGGCAGATCAACAATCCCCAGAGGAACTCTGGACGCAATAAATGAAACCCATCAACCATGAGCTAGCCCCCTATTGCGACGACTCAGCCACCCGCTGTGCAGCAGCGCGAGCCAGCAAGCGAGCCCCAACGCGCCCAGCAACGGCACCCAACTGAGGGCGCGTTTTGGACGAAAGGTACTGGCATCCTGTTCCACCGGCTCAAGGGTATCGAGTAACGCATAGATCGCCTCAAGCTCCGCCGGTGAGGTCGCTCTAAAGTAGCGCCCTCCGGTGGCTTCAGCGACGGCATTTAGCATGGCTTCATCTACTTCGACTCGGCCTCTAGTCGTTCTGCCGAGGTTGCGGCTAATGCCAATGGTATAGATTTTCACATCGAGCTGAGCGGCTAGCGCAGCCGCTTCCATTGGGTCGACCGTACTGGCGGTGTCTTGGCCATCGGTAAGCAGTATGAAAATACGTGATGTTGCGGGACGATCGCGCAGCCGTTTGATCGCGAGTCCCAATGCATCACCGATTGCTGTGTCCTCACCAGCAAACCCGAGTTGCGCCTCATCGATGAAGCGGGTCACCGTTTCAAGATCGAAGGTGAGCGGTGCCTGTAGGTAAGCCCGTGTGCCGAACAAAATAAGCCCGACGCGATCACCTTGGCGGCGTTGCGTAAAGTCGGCAGCAATCGATTTGACTGCCGTAATTCTCGGAACCAATCGATTGCCGATCTGCATGTCCTCAATTTGCATACTGCCGGATAGGTCAAGCCCCAACATGAGGTCGCGCCCCGTATTAGGGAGTTCAATGGGTTCGCCAATCCATTGAGGTCGAGCGATCGCTGTAATCAGAAGCATCCAAGCAGCCCACAGCAACCACCAAACCCATCGCCCTGACTGACTGGGTTGCCGAGTGCCCGATAAGGATTGCCACCGGGCGGCAAAAGGGGCTCTGAGTGCCGCAGGTTGCAGAGAACCCCCTCGACTGAAATAGAAAATCAATACGGGCACCGGTGCCACCACAAATACCCAAGGCCACATCCACTCAAGCATCCGACACCTCATGACGGCGGACCCAATACTCAGCCATGAGCAAGAGGGGTTCTGTAGCGGCTGGTGGATGCGCCGCATAAAGCAAATCGAGATCTGCAAGCCCATCGGTAGGTAGGTTCTTACAGGTCTTGAGCAGAAAATCTTGCCATCGCTGACCATGAAGTGCTGCCACCTGTTCTGCGGGGAACGCTCTCAATGCCGCTGCTTTCAATAATTGGTTGATGTCTGTGGTGCTGACTTCAGCAGCTCTCAGGAGGCGCAGTTGGGAGAGCGCGGTTCGCCGGTACTGAGCGCGACGGTAGCGTCGTCGAAGCCATCGACCAATCAACAATAGGCCAACGATCGCCGAGGCGAGAATAATCCACCATCCGGGTGCCAAGGGCCACGATCCGATCGACTCAGGCGCTCGCAAAGGCGCCAGTTGTGCCATCATCATATCGGGGTTCATTTTGCTGGGAACACCCTTAGCAGTTGCCTCAGCGGGTCATCGCCAGTGCTTATCTTCAGCAGCGGGATGCGCAGCTCGCGAAGCCGGCGCGCAGTGAGCTCCTGATTTGAGCAATACTGGCTGGCATAGGCCTCTCGGATAATGTCGGCGCCAGTATCTAGCGAGGAGTGATGATTGCCATCGGTGACGGAGTAGTGCCCCGAGCGCGGCAGCTCTGCCTCTAAGCGGTCGTTAACCGCGATCCCTACCAGTTGTGTGCGGCGCGCTAGCCGGCGTAATGGTGAGAAATTGTCGGCTTCCAATAAATCATGAAAGTCGCTGATTAAAAAAATGCGAGTGCCCGGACGAGCAATGCGTTCCAGTTGCTGGAGTAAGTCGGAGAGATCGTTACTCGGTGCGTTATCATCAGCGTTTGGCGCGCCCTCGCGAACAAGATCACCGATCACCCGCAGCACGCTATGCTGACTCCGTTTGGGTCGAGTATCGGACAGCGAGTTATCGCCTAACACCACGCCGCCAACACGCTCGCCAGCGCCAAGTGCTGACCACAATGCCAGGGTACCCACGTGCGCCGCCATGACCGACTTGAAGCACTGAGTTGAGCCAAACTTCATCGGTGTGCGCTGATCGATGGCCACCAGAATGGGTTGCTCTCGATCTTCGTGAAATAGTTTGGTGTGTGCAGTACCGGATCGTGCGGTGACCCGCCAATCAATCGCGCGGACATCGTCGCCAGCGGCGTAGGCTCGCACTTCATCGAACTCGACGCCGCGGCCTCGTTGGCGAGCCCGTTTCATGCCCGCTAAATTGGCCAGTGCACGCGTTTGGCCCGTCACATTGACAAACCGAGCCGAAAATCGACTGGCGATCAGCGCGTCGGATAACACGACTGCACCAGATGGACCATCGATTGAGCGATGAACGAGGCTGTCAGGCAACGGGGATACGCTCAATCAACCGTTCGATGATTTGATCACTGGTGACGCCTGCGGCCTCTGCCTCAAAGGAGACGATCAGCCGGTGCCTGAGACAGTCGAAGACCACTTTCTGAACATCATCTGGACTGACATAGTCTCTGCCCTCAATCCACGCATTAGCCCGCGCACAGCGATCAAGCGCAATGGTGGCTCGCGGACTGGCGCCATACTCTAACCAATCGGCGAGTTCCGCGTCGTATAGACTCGGATCGCGGGTGGCGATGACCAGTTGGATGATGTACTCCTCGACCGCCGGGGCCATATGGACCTCTAGGGCGCCTTGGCGCGCGGCAAAGATGTCTGCTTGTGAGACCGCGCGATCGGGTTGAGATTGCTCACCACTTGCCTCGCTGCGTGCCAGCCGCAAAATAGCTTGCTCTGCATCACGGTCTGGATAGGACACTCTGACGTGCATGAGAAAACGGTCGAGCTGTGCCTCGGGGAGAGGGTAGGTGCCCTCTTGTTCGATCGGATTTTGGGTTGCCATCACCAGAAAGAGCGGGGGTAGGGCATAAGTCTTGCTGCCAATACTGACTTGTCGTTCCGCCATAGCCTCTAGCAGCGCAGATTGAACCTTTGCAGGCGCTCTGTTGATTTCATCGGCCAGTACTAAATTATTGAAGATGGGCCCTTGCTGGAACTCAAATGTCCCGGTCTGGGGTCGAAAAATATCGGTACCCGTGATGTCGCCGGGTAACAGGTCGGGCGTAAATTGAATGCGGTGGAAATCGCCCTCAATGCCCTCTGCCATTTGCTTGATCGCCCGCGTTTTGGCGAGGCCCGGTGCGCCCTCGACCAGCAGGTGCCCGTCGGCCAGTAAGGCGATCAGCAATTTATGGATGAGGTCTTGCTGGCCAACAATTTGTTGCCCGAGCCAGTGTTCGAGGTTCGCGAGAAGTTGGTAGTTCACAAGTTAGGCCTTTATGTCGACAGATTCAGAAATGGCGCCATTTCTGACCATTTCAAGGCCTAAACGTTCGCAGTTTCCCCCATTACGGGCCGTGCGCTCGGCTTGCCGGTCAGAACCCCGACAATTTATAACATGTAATGGCGTCTGACAGCCCCTCTTGCCAGTCGCTGCGACCCTCTTGCCAGCCGTCTAGCCATCGGATTCTGGCTAAACCCGTCAGAAAGGGGCAGTTTTCTCGTGAACGCCCAGCAAGGCCAAGTTGATATCCCTTTTCAAAGGCGCGTTGAATACGGTTCCGCTTAAATCTTTTCATAATCTGACCACTTCTCCCGTTGTTAGGCGGCTTAGCCCGCGGTTTGCGAAAGGCGTGTTCTTTCCGCCTCTTCGCAGTGATGCGACAACGTACCCACTCGAGGTGGGTCACACAGGAAATGGGCCGCGAGCGCTGGCGCCAGCAAGAAAATACTGCCGCCGACCTGTCAAGCTGACCAGATGGTCAGCGGGTCTTATCGTGACCTGGCGCTCGGTTCTGCGCTCAATGTGCTCTAGCCCGGGAAATGGCTCCACTTGATAAAGTACCCCCTCTCGACGAGGGTGGCTAAAACTAATTTCTTATCAGCAGAGTGTGCCATCAGGCGGATTGGCTATAAGGCAATAACGGCAGGGCCCTGCGCGCCGTTGAAACCGATTCTGAGCTGGCTGCACAGATAAAAATAATCGACGAAGCATCGCACCCACCTGGGGTTAGCAGGCCCTGCTTCGGGCACCCCAGTGTCTGTTTGAAGGTGGCGCTACCCGACGGTCGTACTGTTAAGCCTGGCTCCGTAAGGATAAGGAACTGGTGCAATCCTCGACCGCTGCCTGCCAGTGTGCCTGACGTTGCGTTTTTTTTTCGGTGCGGTGGGTCGATCGGTGACATCGTCCGGTAGGGAGCAACACAGAAGGGCCTAGCGTCTGCGGTCAACTTTTCAGGTTTTGAGTGATCCACCTGTAAAACCGGCTCGTAATTCTTTGCAACTAGGTAAATGACTATCTGGTTTAGTCATCTTCCCCCAGATGACGAAGTATTGCCCCGGCCTTTTGGCCGGGTTTTTTTTGGGAGAGGGTCTATGAATAACCGCGCTGTGATGCTCACTTTGGGTTACGCGGGTCTGCTGCCGTTCTATGGGTTCCTGGCGGCGGCGTGGTCGCTGGAAGATTGGCCAGCTGCGATCTCTGTGCAAGGGTTCATTATTTACTCACTCGGTATTCTGTGTTTTTTAGCCGGTACCTTATGGGGTCGCGTGCAGTCCTTTGATGCGCCGCACAGGGCGAGGCTACTTGTGAGCAATGGCTTGGTTTTATTTGCCGTCGCAGCGGTTTTGACCGCGCAGGCATGGTTGGCATCATTGGCGCTGATGACGGGATATCTTGCGCTGCTATGGTACGAGCAGGGTGCGGAGTCGTTGCCTTCCTGGTATGGCGTGATGCGCAGAAATCTGACGCTGGGCGTAGTGTTGGCTCACGGCTTATTTTTTACCTTACAGTCGGTTCAGATGGCGTCTTAAGTCCTCAGAGCCTCTGGTGTATTCGCATTGGCCAGCCACTCATCAGGCACCGAGATCGCCCGTGCATTGAGTGAGGTCAATAAGGCCTTGAGCTTCACGCCACCGCTGTCAACAAAAGCAGTGCAGTCATCGAGCAACTGGATGCTGAGACGCAAGCAAGGCGAGTGTCGGCCGCTTGAGTCAGTCAATACGATCGCAAGATCGTCTTGTTGCCATTGTGTTTCCAGCGTCTTGATGACCTGGAGTGGTGCACCCATTAAATCCACCGGGAGAATGATGATATCCGGTGTCGCCGCGGCGTAGAGTAATGCAGTGATGCCGGCACAAGGGCCTAAATCCGGCGCCACTTCGCACAGTACTCGATCGGCATAGTGCTGATAGAACCTCGGGTTGTTGCGGCAGCAGACTAAGCGCTCGGTAGCGAACGTGGCAGCGCAGACGTCTGCCAGCAGAGGTTTGCCGTTAAACGCGATTAAACCCTTATCGCGGCCATGCCAGCGACGGCCTTGACCACCGGCCAAAATACCCAAGCTGTAGGCTCGTGTGGCGTTCACAGACTCGTCTCTCTATGGGATCATCCTCTCTCCTGTTGGACTATAGCTCATGTCATCCATGTCGCGTGTTCTAGCGCTTGATACTGCCACTGATGCCTGCACCCTTGCGTTGTGTGGTGAGGGAGATTTGCGTGCTCGCCATGAGCGGCTCGCCAGAGCCCACAACCGACATATTCTCGGTATGTTGACCGACATCCTTGCAGAGCGCTCGCTCGCTTCAGCGGTAGACGTCATTGCTTGCGGCGTAGGGCCCGGCTCTTTCACGGGTCTCAGGGTCGCGGTCAGCGTGGCTCAGGGGTTGGCTTGGGCCAGAGACATTCCGATTCACGGATTTTGTTCTTTATCGGCCCAGGTATACAGCGCGGCGGCGCTAGGCCTGCTATCGGAGGGCCAATGGGTCCTTTCCACTATCGATGCTCAAATTGGTCAGCTCTATGGCATTTGGGGTCAGTGGCGGGAGGATCACTTCCACGCAGAAGAAGCGGCTTTCATCTGTCCGCCAGAGGCATTAACGCTGCGGGCTGATCTAGCTTCCGTCGCCATCATTGGATCGGGTCTGGCTCATGCTGAGCGCTTTCCCCCGCAGCTGCAGCACCTGAGTACCGTGTATCCCGACATCACGCCGGATGCGGCGGTGATGGCGCAGCGCTTATCAACCGGTTCACTGGCGTTAGCGCTACAGCCTGCTCATTCGCTGTCGCCTCAATACGTGCAGCAAAATATTGGCTGGAAAAAATTATCGGAGCAAGGCCGCCATGATTGACTGGCTGCAGGTTGTCACTTTGGCGCTGATTCAAGGCGTGACAGAGTTCTTGCCGGTCTCCAGCTCGGCGCATCTATTGTTGCCTTCCGAACTCTTGGGGTGGCCTGATCAAGGTTTGGCCTTTGACATCAGTGTCCACGCCGGCACCTTATGCGCGGTCGTATTTTATTTTCGACAGACTCTTTTCGGCTTGGCACGTGCCCTCATGCCTGGTAGTGGGCTCGATCGATCAGAATGTTGGACGCTCATCGTTGCCACCTTACCGGTCTTACTGGCAGGTTTTCTACTCAAGGAGCTGATTGCGGGCGAGGCGCGTACGGTGGTCGTCATCACCACCACGACCTTATTGTTTGGCGTTTTGTTGGGTTGTGCTGATTGGGTCTCTCGTCGCGGCCAGCGTCGGCACACTGCTATACGAGCTCGTGATGCTTTTCTCATTGGCTGCGCCCAGATCCTCGCACTGATTCCTGGCACTTCGCGTTCTGGCATTACGATCACGGCGGCGCTGTTTCTGGGCTACCATCCAACCATCGCTGCCCGCTTCTCTTTTTTACTCAGTGTGCCGGTGATTGCGGGCGCCGTATTCATCATGCTGATGAGCGATCACATCAGTCTGTCAGCCCATGCGGGCGCTTATTATGTGATCGCTTTTTTAGTGTCCGGATGCTTCGCCTATGCAACGATAAGCGCCTTCATATACTGGGTGAGCAAAATAGGATTGATGCCTTTCGTGGTATACCGACTTTTACTGGGCTTCATGTTGTGGATAGGGATAGTCGAGGGACTTTGAGTGACAACACACATTGACGAATTAATGACTTTTTTGAGCGGATCCATTACGCCTTTTCATGCGGTTGAGGTGATGGCAAAAACGTTGCAACGGGCAGGCTTCGAACAGCTGGACCAATTTGATGCGGTACGCATGACCCCCGGGAAAGGCTATTTTGTGGTGCATCAAGGCAGCTCCTTAATGGCGGTGCGTGCAGGGCAGAGTGGCGTTGAGACAGGGCTCCGCTTGGTAGGTGCCCATACGGATAGCCCTAATCTGTCTGTTAAGCCTAACCCGGTGAAGGGCCGAGATGGCTGTATTCAACTCGGCGTAGACGTCTATGGTGGCGCGTTGTTGAACCCCTGGTTTGATCGAGATTTGGGGATGGCAGGGCGGGTTACCATGCTGACTCCAGACAACGCGCTGAGAACCACGCTATTTGATACAGGAAGAGCCGTCGCGGTGATCCCCAGCCTAGCGATCCATCTCGACCGAGAAGCAAACACTCAGCGCAGTATTAATCGTCAGAAAGATGTGGTGCCTCTGGTGATGTTGGGCGAGCACCAGCAATACGATTTAAAAGCATGGCTTGCTCAGGAGCTGGCCCGTGTCGACTCCCAATGGCAAGGCGCTAGAGTCATGGACTACGAACTCTCGCTTTATGACACCCAGCCACCCAACCAAATTGGTATCGATGGCGACTTCATCACATCGGCGCGGCTGGACAACTTGCTGAGTTGCTTTGCTGGTATGCGCGCGCTGATTGATGCGGATGATGCCGAATGGTCACTGTTTGTCGCCACTGATCACGAGGAAGTGGGCAGCGCCTCAACGGTTGGTGCGCAAGGACCTATGCTGATGGACGCCCTTGCAGCACTCGCACCCGACCCGAAGCTCAACCGGATGATGCGCGCGCAATCGTGGATGATGTCAGTCGACAACGCGCATGCGACGCACCCCAATTACGCCGACCGGCATGATGATCAACACAGCCCCAGACTCGGTGATGGCCCCGTCATTAAAATAAACCGCAACCAACGCTATGCAACAACGGGGGAGGGGGCGGCTCGCTTACGCGTTTTGGCGGAGCGCACTGAGATTGAGCTGCAGACTTTTGTGATGCGCTCAGACTTAGCCTGTGGGAGCACGATCGGACCGATTACCGCGACAGAAACGGGGATACCGACAACCGATATCGGTATCCCGACGCTCGCTATGCATTCGATTCGGGAGCTGGCCTGTGCGGGCGACATACCGCCATTGGTAGCGTTACTGAATGCGTTCTATCGCAGAGTCGCGTAGGTCATAATGAGATGACACCATGACAACGACGAGAGTACTGACAGGGATTACCACAACGGGAACGCCTCACCTGGGAAACTATGTAGGCGCCATCCGCCCGGCGATCGCCGCGTCGCAACAACCTGATGTTGAGGCTTATCTGTTCTTGGCGGATTTTCACGCTCTGATCAAGAATCAAAATCCAGACGAGGTCGCTCAATCTAGCCGAGAAATTGCGGCGACGTGGCTGGCGCTGGGATTGGACCCCGAACACAGTTTTTTTTATCGCCAGTCCGATATTCCCGAAATCACTGAACTCAGTTGGATATTGAGCTGTTCTGCGGCGAAAGGCTTGATGAATCGTGCCCACGCCTATAAGGCGTCAGTGCAGGCCAACGAAGCAGCGGGGGAGGATCCCGATTTTGGAACAACCATGGGACTCTTTTCATATCCGGTTTTGATGGCGGCGGATATCTTGATCTTCAATGCTCATCGCGTGCCAGTCGGGCGAGACCAGATCCAGCACGTCGAGATGGCCCGTGATATTGCTCAACGATTTAATCATCACTACGGCACAATTTTTACACTTCCCGAAGCCGTGGTCGATGATCACGTTGCGATATTGCAGGGTCTCGATGGCAGAAAGATGAGTAAAAGCTACGGCAACACGATTCCCTTGTTCGGTACGCCCAAGCAGTTACAAAAATCGATCAATAAAATCAAAACGAATTTACTGGAGCCGGGCGAGCCAAAGGACGCCGACGATGCGACCGTTTTTCAGATTTGGTGTGCTTTTGCAGACGAAGCAGAGAGGCAGCAAATGCGGCAAGCCTTCGCCGATGGGATCGGCTGGGGAGAAGCGAAGCGACAGCTATTCGAGCGGGTGAATGACGAGCTGTTGCCCGCCCGCGAGCACTATGAGCGCTTAATGGCCGATCCGGGGCAGCTTGAGAGCATATTGCAGGCGGGTGCTGCGCGTTTGCGACCGCAGAGTAGCGCCCTGATGGAGCGCATTCGTGACGCTACAGGATTGCGGCCTTACCGTTAAGGTCGCTTGTTTGACGTTCCTAATTCGCAGCTCGCGCTGCGCCCTATAACGCGAGGGTGATGCCCAGTACGGCACTTCTCGGTTCACCCACGAAATACCGATAGCTTCCAAATCCAAAGTCTGCGCGTTCCGCGTAGCCCTCGTCGAGCAGGTTGGTCGCGACCAGCGACACGGCGACGGCTTGGGTGACTTGCCAGGAAGCGCGCAGGTTTAATAAATCGTGCCCCTCGTACTCATGCTGATTGTTGGGGTCTAGCCAGTATTTCGCCAACCATACCCACTCCAGCTCCCCCGTGATGGGAATGTTGTAACTGGCGAGGTCTGCCGTGAGCTGCACTGACCCAAAATGCTTTGGGGCGGTATCAATATCATTGTCGTCGATGCTGCCGCGGGATCCCAGCAATTGGATATCGCTGTTGTAACGATGTCGGGCATAACTGGCATTGCCGCTGACGGCCCAGGTGGGAGAGAGGCGCCAGCTTGCTGCCAATTCGACGCCGCGATGAGTCGTTTCAGCACCGGATACATTGAAACGATCGCGGTCCTGGAAAATGACATTCTCTTTTGTGGTCCAGTAAACGCTCAGATCATAAGACAAGGCACTGACGGCGCCGCGGACACCGAGCTCGACGCTCTCGGCTTCTTCTGAATCGATTTCGGCAACAGTTTGGCCCGCTTGCAGTCGATAGAGCTCGGTCGTTTGCGGTGCTCTGAAGCCACGCGCCACCTGGCCGTAAACCGTTGTCGTGTCGGTGTGATGACTGACGGATAGGTTGCCTGTCCAATCTCTGAAATTATCCTTTCTGTCAGCAGGTCGATAAAACCGGCAGGCGCTCGCTGTGGGTGCGCAAACCGCGCCGTCTGACGCATTATTGGCATAGTCGTATCGGGTGTCTTCCAATCTGATGCCGGCACCAAGTTGCCATCGCTCAGTGAGTGACCAATCAAGATGCGTAAAGGCGGCCA
>Ga0257110_1000623_pt1 | contig 16700 bp, 25 predicted proteins | sample LP_taG_7_FD_190184 | JGI IMG/M metagenome (GOLD analysis project Ga0257110, IMG submission 190184) | Marine microbial communities from Northeast Subartic Pacific Ocean, Canada - LP_J_2015_P26_10m | ecosystem: Environmental > Aquatic > Marine > Oceanic | place: Canada: Northeast Subartic Pacific...
GCTACTTGGAAAAGTCCAGCAAAAATACCGCAATGGTACATAGAAGGAGTAAAACAAAATGCGTGAACAAATAATAGAGGCAATTAAAAAACATGCCGAAGGACATATAGCTAAACATAAATCAAATGTTGAAATTTTTTTACAACAACCAGTTGGTGTTGCTAGTCATCCTGATCATATAGAGACAATTGAAAAAGAATTAAAAGAGATTGCTCACTATGAAGAACAACTAGAAGTAATTAATAAACACTTCACAGTAAAAGACCCTTTCAAAAATTAATGCCAATATACACCTTTGAAAATAAGAAGACAGGCAAAATCTATGACGATATGATGTCTATTGCAGAAAAAGAAAAATTTCTGAAAAAGAATAAACACATTAAACAGAAACTTACCACTATAAATATATCAAGTGGTGTTCAAGGTATTAGTATGAAAACAGATGGTGGTTGGAAAGATAATCTATCAAGAATAGCTGATGCTCATCCAACTAGCGAGTTGGCACAACAACATAGAAGACGGTCAATTAAAGAAGTAAAGACACAACAAGTGGTAGAGAAACACCGAAAAATACAACAAGGTAAAAAGTAATGGCAAAAGATATACCAGATTATTTAAGAGAATATGACCTTGATCAAGATTGGGGTTTTACACCAGTAAGTAAAGCACCTGAATCTTCACCGGCTGTAAATACTTCCGTTATAGAAACTAACAATGTTGAATTAGCAAAAGTAAAATCAGATGTCGGCGATATTAAAAGTATGATGAATGAAATTATGCAAATCGTGGCAGAAAAAGAAACTGTAACACAAGAACTAGCAAGTGAAGATGTTACAAAAAGATTTAAAGAAATAGAAAAGTTAATATTACCATTTCTATATAATCTTATGAAATCTGATGAACCTTATATACATTGGCCTAATAGATCGCCAATTATCAAGGCACAGATAGAGAAGTTGTTAAAACTTACAAAAGGAAAATAAATGAAAGCAAATTATGATAAGTGTTTAGAAACAATATTACACCATGAGGGTGGTTATGTGAACCATCCAAAAGACCCAGGTGGTGAAACTAATCTAGGTGTTACAAAAAGAGTTTACCTAGAACATGGTGGCACAAAAAATATGAAAGACCTATTAGTCGAAGATGTGGCACCTATTTACAAAAAAGGTTATTGGGATAAAATGAAAGGTGATGAACTACCAAATGGTTTAGACCTTTGCGTTTTTGACTTTGGAGTAAATGCAGGTCCAGGTAGAAGTGCAAAATATCTACAAACAATGATTGATACAGTAGCAGACGGTGGTATTGGTCCTAACACATTAACTAAACTTGCTGAATATGTTGAAAAACATGGTTTGGCAAAAGCAATTGACAACTTTCAAGAGGCAAGACAAGATTACTATGAAAAGTTATCTACATTTGCTACTTTTGGTAAAGGTTGGACAAGAAGAGTTGATGAAACAACTCAATTAGCTAAAACAATGATTAGCTGAGAAGAAGAACCATTTAAATCGGAAAGAGATAAACTTAACGATTTATACATGTTACACAGGTCAATCTAGGCTTGACAATATAATGATAAGTGTATATAATAGATATATAAATTGAAAAGGAAGTAAATATAATGACTAAGAAAAACTTTATACAACTAGATGAGAGTAAATTCCCTACAACAAAGGGTAAAAATATTGATGGCTTCAGGTTTTATCAAGTTGATGATAAGGCATATCCATCCGTTACAACTGTATTAGGTGCTATACCAAAACCAGGTCTTATGGCATGGCGTAGAAATGTTGGTGAAGAGGCAGCTAAGTGGGAGATGAATAGAGCAGCTCGTAGAGGTTCTGCTACTCATACACTTGTTGAACAATATTTAAAAGGTGAAGTACCATCTATTCGTGATGTATTACCATTAGGCATGTTTAGATTATTAAAACCTTATTTGGATCAAATAGATAATATACATGCAATAGAAAGAATAATGTATAGTCATAAATTGACCATTGCAGGTCAAGTTGATTGTATTGCAGAATACAATGGTAAATTATCTGTAATTGATTTTAAAACTGCTAACAAAGAACGAGTAGATAGTTGGAATGAAAACTATTATATTCAATGTACTGCCTATGCGATTATGTATGAAGAACTATTTGACACACCTATAGAACAAATTGTAATTCTTCAAGCAGGTGAAGACGGTTCATGCAAGTCATTCGTAAAGAACACGGCTGACTATAAAGAAAAACTTGGCGATGCTATTAAAGGTTTTTATAAATATTATGAAGAGAAGACAAAAGGCATAACGTCATAATGGTCTCTAAAGGGAGCAACCATGCAAATAAAAAAAAACTTAATGTTGGCCTTTTTGCTAATTTTTATATTTACAACTAATATATCATTTGCAGACCATAAACCAACACTAGAATATGATGGACTAGAATGGGCACAATTACCGGTTATTTGTGGTAATACAGAATCAATAAATGAATATCTAATACATAACGAATTTATATTAGAAAGTTTATCAGTAGGTAAAGAAGGCACTAAAAAAGACGGAATGAATGTCTATATGGTTAGTTACTTTATTAATAATGATAAAACAGAAACTATAGCTGTATTAACATCACCATCAGCATTAGAAAGTTGTATGATGTACAGATCATTTGAGTTAGTATTTCCTGGTATCAGGACATAGAATTAGTCGTTGACTACAATTATAGTAGATACGCTGGACGAGAGTGCAATTCTCTCCAGCTCCACCATAACTACATGAAAAGATTAACACAGACAATTTTCATGTAGTTTTGATGGGGCTGATATAGGTTTCGACAGGTATTAAGGAAATTGTAAGAGATTAATAGGTGGCAACCTCTCATGCTAATTAAACGCAAACAATAATACATTTGCATTAGCAGCTTAATAACTGCTTAGGGTTTTGTGGGTTGTGCCTCGTAACAGAAACAATCCACGCTTTACATTTTTAACAATAAGTGATATATTATAAGTATGAATAGCAAAGAATTTAGTTTAATTATAGAGGGTGTTGTTAGAGATAAAAGACCAATCACCTATTTGGAAGCAATACTATGGTATTGTGAAGAAAATCAATTAGAAGTCGACTCAGTAGGTCGTCTTATTTCAAAATCACTAAAAGAAAAAATACAAGTAGAAGCTAGTAAGGTTAATTTAATTAAAATGCCTGAAACAGGTAAATTACCTATATGAAAAAGTATAAAGATAAAATTGATGACTTTTTTAAGTGGGTAAAAGGTACAGAGTTAGTTCAATTAGATGATATTGATGTATCAGAGGATCCAGTAAGACCAGAATTGTCATTAGGTTTTAGAATTACACACGGTAGGAAAATATTTGGTCTAAAATATAATAATGAGATAGAGGCAATAGTTTGTATTGCGTTATGTCCTGAAGTGCCATTTACTGTAAGAGAATTAGATTATATGTCACAATCAGCTAATCAAAATGGACATGGTGAAATAGTTGTAGCATACACTGTTTGGTCTAGAAAAAGAGGTGCAGGCAGAGAGATCATACAAAAATTAAGAGAGTGGGTAATAGATAAAGATTTTAAAAGATTAGTTACATTATCACCATTAACACCTATGGCAACACATTTTCATATTAAAAATGGCGCAAAACAGGTACATATTAATGATGAGACACAAAATTTTGAGTATAAATTATAATGTATGGCGGCTTTGATGTATTTAAAACATATTTGGCAGTTAAGAATCACTTTACTACCGATTACGATTATAACAAATATGGTGGTAGAGTTACGGCAAAGTTGGAAAGTTTTACTAAAAGACCAGATAGGTACTTTTTTCATAAACTTTCTAAAAGATATAATGAGCGAGACATATTGGATTTTTTTGTTGCTAATTTTGCTGTTGACGGTAATAAGTGGATTGGTAATGTTATAAACAATGAGGGTGCTGAAAATTATACCAAGTATAGAAAATATAAAGAGTCATTTGACTACCATTTTCGCAACGATTGTGTGGCTATTCGCAATGATTTTGACAACCGTTCTATTCTTTTTAATGATGGCTTTGCTGTACATATGGGACAACATCCTAGAGTTTTACGATTACATTTACAAAGGAAAATTCACATCCAGACCACCATCATACTTGACACAATATTATCGTTTAGTAAGGTATGGAATAAAGAAATTAATGAAAAAATTGTATGGCCTAAAATCTCACTTACGCTTGCCAAACTAAAACCTTTTGTGAGTTATAATGATACACAGGCAAAATTAATTATGAAAGAAGTTTTTAATGGTTGAAGATGTAAAAAGAAAAAAATTAGACGATAAGATTAAAGAATTGAACTCTACTAGAGTATTCAAAAAGATTACACCAAAAGGTGACTTATCATGGTACATCAAGTGGGTGTCAGTTGTTCTTATACTAGTAGCAACATCTGTAAGAGCTACAGGAACATTACCACATATTGATTTATGGTTTGGACTATTTGGAACTGTAGGTTGGTTTATCGTTGGTTATCTGTGGCATGATAGAGCTCTTATCTTATTAAATGGTGTGTTAGTTACACTTATCTTTACAGGACTATTAAACTATTATTTTGGGAGTTAACATGAATAAAATTAAACAATTTTGGATTAAATCTTATCAATCTGATAAGATAGCATTTTACTTAGAACTTATAAGTTTTGTGTTTACAGTAGGTGCAAGTATGACGTTAGCACTAACGGCTGATCAACCCGATATGCGAGTTGTATATCCTGGTTTTTTTATTGGTAGTTTGACGGCCACATATGCTCACTATAGAAGACAGTTAGCATGGCCTATGATACTTGTTGGTTACTTTTCATTAATGAATGTCTTTGGATTTGGTGTTGCAATTGGCTGGTGGTAAAGTATTCTGTATTGGTAATGGTGAAAGTCGAAAAGGTTATGATTTAGAATCATTAAGAAAACATGGCACCATTTATGGGTGTAATGCAATCTATAGAGATTTTATGCCAGATGTTCTTGTTGCTGTTGACTATGGTATAATGCATGAGATTTATCATGCTGGTGTAGCACAAAAAATACCATGTTATTTTAGAGATTGGACTAAAGTACCAGCTATGACATATGAACCTATGTTATACGGTGGCATGAATAAATTAGAAGCTAATGAACATATAAGAGATATTGTTGTTTCTAACGACAGAGGTAATAGTAAAGAATATGTAATGCATGGTGCTAATTTACAAGGCATTGTGACCATGATGAAAAAAAACGGTGATAAGTATAAGAAAAATGTAAACAACTCACAAATAAAAGTATCTTGGATTACAGAGAACGATAAGTCAAATTCATTAACAGATATTATGGGTGGTAAAGACCATGGTTGGTCAAGTGGTGCAAGTGCAGCTTATGTAGCAATAAGTAGAGAACAACCAGACGAAGTATATCTTATAGGACATGATGTATATAGCACCAATGATAAGATAAACAATGTTTATAAGAGTACAAAACATTATGTAGCAAAGGAGAACAGTCCTACGCCTACCTTTGATTGGATTGATCATTTATATACATTAACAGACTGGAATCCAGATGTAAAATTCATCAAAATTAACAGATTTAATGACGGCCGTGATAAAGTTAATAGTCCAATAGAAGAGTTAAAGAATAGAAAAAATATAACATATGCTGATTATTCCACGCTTGACAATCTGTCTTAAATAATGTATATTAGTAAAAATGGAGATAAAAAATTATGAATAAATGGGACATACAAGATTGGAAAGTAAAACCACATACTTTCAAATTTAGAACTGGTGATACAGATGAAAAAGGTGGTTGTACTTTTATTGGTGGTTCATGGGTTGATAAAACAACAGATGAATTATTTAAAGATAAAAGAATTGTAATGTTTAGTTTGCCTGGTGCATTTACACCAACATGTTCAGGTGAAGAGTTACCGAGTTATGATAAACACTATAATAAATTTATTGACAATGGTATAGATGACGTATATTGTATATCTGTCAATGACGCATTTGTAATGAATGCTTGGAGAAGAGATTTAGAAATTAAAAATGTTAAGATGATACCAGATGGCTGTGGTACTTTTACTAGTAACATGGGTATGTTGGTTGCTAAACCAGCACAAGGTTTTGGCATGAGGTCTTGGCGTTATGCAGTAATTATTAATGATGGCAAAGTAGAAGCCATGTTTGAAGAACCAGGTTTCAATAACTTTTCAGATGATGATGATCCTTACGAGATATCAACACCAGAAAATGTAATGAAATATTTAAACGAGTATGAAGAACTTGTATAAATACAATAGAAGGCGAATTATACAGCCTACACAAAAACAACGAACACATATAATACAAGGAGAATAAATATGGATTTCGAAAGTCTAAAAAAGTCGTCAAGTAATTTTGATGCAATCACAAAAGCTCTGGAAACTAAAATGACACCAGAGAATCAACAATCAAACAACAAGTATCAAGACGATAGGTTATGGAAACCTGAACTAGATAAAACTGGTAATGGTTATGCCGTACTTCGTTTCTTGCCTGCTCCTAATGGTGAAGAAATGCCATGGCAGAGAGTTTGGACACATGCCTTTCAAGATAAAGGTGGTTGGTTTATTGAGAACTCATTAACAACTCTTAATCATAAGGATCCTGTTAGTGAAGAAAATACTAGATTGTGGAATACTGGTATTGATAGTGACAAAGATATTGCTAGAAAGAGAAAAAGAAAATTATCTTACTATGCAAACATCTATGTTGTGTCAGACCCAAAACATCCTGAAAACGAAGGACAGGTAAAACTGTATAAGTTTGGTAAAAAAATCTTTGATAAGATTACTGAAGCCATGCAACCAGCGTTTGAAGATGAACAAGCTATTAACCCATTTGATTTTTGGAAAGGTGCAAACTTTAAATTAAAAATCAGAAAAGTTGATGGTTACTGGAACTACGACAAATCCGAATTTGAAGGTGTCTCAGCATTGAAAGAGTCAGATGACGATATCAAAGCTATTTGGGAAAAACAACACCCTCTAAAACCATTTGTTGACCCTAGTAATTTTAAGACCTATGATGAACTCAAAGAGAAACTGAATAGGGTAATTACGGGTATGCAAACTACGACTACTGTAGATGAAGTCGACCTCCCATCACAGCAAACTACAAGTACCGTAGAAATGCCTAAGGTAAGTCAATCTAAGCCTGCTAGTGACGAGGATGATACCCTCGATTACTTTAGTAAATTAGCAGACGAAGATTAATCCTTTCTCTCTCTACCTAAGCATTAACCTCTAGCGAGAAATCGCTAGGGGTTTTCTTATAAATAGTGGTATGGCAATAGACATATTTGAACCACTAAAAGATATACAAGGTAATAAACTAAAAGGTGCCAGTTGGTACCGTAATGCTGTATCTTTAATTACAGATAGATCATCACCTACTGCTCTTATGAGAAGTGGTAAATTATTAGGTAGACCTAGTGGTGGTCGTATGAGTATGTTTTTTTATGACCCTAAAACTAAAAATAGATTACCATATTATGACACATTTCCTTTAGTATTACCATTAGAAACTGCCAAAGGCGGTTTTATTGGTTTGAATTTTCATTATTTACCATATGGCGCCAGATTTGCATTTTTACAGAAATTACAAACATATGCTAGCAATGCAAAGTTTGACCAATCAACAAAAATTCAAGCCTCATATGACTCGATAAAGTCTAATAAATATACCAAAGTGGCTATAAAGAGATATCTGTACTCACAAGTCAGGTCTAACTTTTTAAGAATAAATGTAGATGAAATGGCATTAGCAGCTTATCTACCTGTTGCTCAATTTAAAGGTAAAACATTGGGTGGTGTATTCGCAGCTGCTAGAAAGAACTTTTAATGGATAGAGATAGAACAAAACAATTAATTGAACATACTAACAAAATGAATAGATATAAGAAAGAATTAGAATTATCTAAAAGTTTAAAAAAAGAAGTAGAAATTGGTGCTACAGGCACACAGAGATATAGAATTAAAAACGGACCAAATAAAGGTAAAATATTATAATGGCAATTTTAAGAGGCGGTAGACGAATAGGTAATTTTGATATTAGACTTGGTTTACCAAGAGATAAATCATTAGCTGATGTTGCAGGCGATCCTAGATTAAAAAGAAGACCAGGTGGTTCAGGTCAAATACAAAGGTTTCAATCGCAAATAAATCAAGGTGAAGGATTTGCTCGACCTAATAGATATTTAATTGTTGTACACCCACCTCAAAAGTTAAGATTATCGGCAGGAGGACCACCTTCTCAATTAGGTAGAAATGATGATATAAATGAATTAAAGAGCTCTCAAATAAGAGAAAATATTGGTTTGATGTGCAGTACAATAACATTACCTACAAGAGACGTAAATACAGTAGATCATAGAATGTATGGACCAGGTAGAAAAATGCCTTACGCATATTCTTTTAATGGCACTGTAGAATGTTCTTTTTATGGTGATAAGTTTTTAAGACAAAGATTATTTTTTGAAAACTGGCAAAAAGGTATTATGAATATAGACAGCCATAACATGAGATATTATGATGATTATGTTGGCAGTATTGATATATTTACGTTAGGTCAGTTTGACGCAGGAAGAGAAGATGAAGCTAGAGTTACATATGGTGTTAGATTGTATGAATGTTATCCACAAACAATAGGTTCGATTGAGTATGCATATGCCAGTAATGACCAAGCGACAATTGTTCCTATAACATTAAACTTTAGAACATGGAGAAATTTAACTATTGATCAAGTTAATGGTGCAACTGTAGGCCAGGCAATTGGTGATGTGCCTACAATAAAAGCAAGTAAAGATTTTGGTTTGTTTGGTGGTATATTAAATAAACTACCTGCTGAATTTAAAAGAGCGGGTAGAGATATATTACAAACAGCAAAAAGAAGTCTACCTATCGGTAGAGTAACTGGTGGTAGATTATTTCCACCATTTGGTTAATAAATTAAGAAGAAGGAGATAATATTATGGCATTGCCTATATTAGATACAGCGAAATATGAATTGACATTACCATCAAGTGATGTAAAGGTACAGTATAGACCTTTTCTCGTAAAAGAAGAAAAGATTTTATTGATGGCTATGGAATCTGAAAACGCTGCTGAAATTACAAAAGCGTTAAAAGAAATTGTACATACATGTACATTTGGTACTATCAATGTTGATATGTTACCTACATTTGATTTAGAATATATTTTTTTAAATATAAGAGCTAAGTCAGTTGGTGAAGTTGCGAAACTTAAACTTTTGTGTCCTGATGATAAAGAAACTTATGCAAGTGTTGAGTTAGATTTATCTACAGTAGAAGTACAAGTTGATGATAAACATAGCAATGAGATACAGATTAATGATAAGATAAAAATGATTATGAAGTATCCAACAATCAATAGTTTTGATCCTACTATTGACGCTGCTAAATTAAAAACAGAGCAACTATTTGATATAATTGCTGATACTGTTTACGAGATTTATGAGGGTGAAACCGTACATAAGGGTAGCGATTATAGTAAAGAAGAAATGAAAAAGTTTATTGAGTCATTGACAAGTGACCATTTTGCTAAAATACAAACTTTTTTCAATACTATGCCTAGATTGCAACATGAATTAGAGGTTGAAAACCCTAAGACAAAGGTGAAAAGTAAAGTAGTTTTGAGTGGGCTACAAAGTTTTTTCGTATCGCCCTCTCACATGACAACCTAGCAAATTTATTTCAGGTTAACTTTGCTTTAATGCAACATCATAAATATTCTTTGACAGAGTTAGAGAATATGGTACCGTGGGAGAGGGAAATTTATGTGGATTTATTAGTCAATCACATAAAAGAAGAAAAAGAAAAGGCTAGAGAACAAGAGAGAAAACGATAATGATACAAAAAATAAAATCAATATTCGGCACAGGTTGGTCAGGATTTAAATACGGGTGTTCACAATTGTGGCATTTTTTAGAGGTAGAAATACCTGAATTAATATCAAACTGGAGATTAGTACCAAGACTTATGATGGTCGCTTATGCATATGCATTTATGGAAGTCATCACTTGGTTTATGGCATTAGAAGCTCCTAATAACGCTCAAGCAGGTTTAGTTTCAGTAGTTGTTGGTGCTGGCGCTGGTTGGTTTGCAATATATGTAAATGGTAAACCATCTAAAGTTAAGGCTAAAGATTAATGGCATTAAGAGATTCAATCGTAGGTGCAGTACAATCAGGTCAAATGGCCGTTGGTTCTGCTTTAACAGGTGGTGGCGCTGCTATTGCAGATAGTGGTAGTGGTGCAGTACCTTTACTAGAAGACTTACGAAGTATCTCTAGAGAAAATGAAGGTAATACAGAAAGACTTACAAATGTATTGCGTGATATGTTTGCCTTTGATAAAACAAAATTTCAGAGAAACAGAGATCAACAAAGAGAACAAGCAAAAGAATCTTTAAGTGCGCCTTCAGGTGGAGGCGGTGGCGGCTTATCTGGTGAAGACTTAACAGGTGGTTTTGGTGCAAAAGGTCTAGCTGCTATTGCTGCCTTAGCTTTCTTTGCAAAAGGTATGGGTGTTAATACAGACATACTCAAATTACCACAACAATTAAAATCTATGAAAGCAATGGCTACCTTTGCAAAAGGTATTGGTACAATTGGTACATTAGGTTTTGGCCCTAGAATTTTAAAAGATATTAAATTAATATTAGATCAATTTGGTGGCAACTTTATGAAAATGTTTAGAACAAATATTAGTGGCCCATTAAACACTAGATTTGTTGCAATAGCAGATAATATCAAAAAAGGTCCTTTGGGTGGTATAATGAAAACTTTTCAAACTAGTGTTATACAACCTATTAAAAACTTTTTTGGTGGTGGTGCAATAAAAGGTGGTGCATTTAAAGCTATATTAGGATTATTTGATGATGCCAAAATAGCATTACAAGGAGTTTTAAAACCAATCAAAGGTTTTTTTACAGGTTTAACAGGTGCAGGTGGATTATTTAATGCAGTTGATGGACCGATAGCTAAGATATTGGCACCTATAAAAACAATAGGTAAAACTATTGGCAAATTATTTTTACCATTGACTATCATACTTGGTATATTTGACGGTGTATCAGGATTTATGAAAGAATATGAAAACACAGGTTCTATTGTAGATGGTATTCGTGGTGCAGTGGTAGGTATTGTAGATGGTTTTATTGGTACATTTGTTAGACTAATTACAGATTTAGTTGGCATGGCATTAGAGTTTTTAGGTTTAGAAAACCTAGGTAAATTTGTTACAGAGTTTGGTGAAAAGATTACGGGCTTTTTTGGTGAGGCTATTGGAGGCATAGTTGATATCATTACAGGTATATTTACATTAGACTTCGATAGAATATTAAAAGGTTTTGGTAATTTATTTTCAGGCACAGGTAGTTTCTTCTTAACTGTATTAACGGCACCAATTGATATGGCGGTAAACTTTATCAAAGATATATTTGGTTTTGGTGAACCTGATAAACCATTTAGTTTGTTAGATTTCTTTTTAGGTGTTGATGGTCCAGTAATGAGTGCATTTAATTGGTTTAAAAGTTTATTTACAATTGACTTTGGTGCAATTAAACAAAAACTATTTGATATGGGTAAACTATTTAAAGGTCTTGCAATGGGTGGTGTAGCAGCTGCTAAAGCAATATTACCAGGTGGTGAATCACCAGGTGAGGCATTTAAGAGAGTGTTTGATAGTTACTCTAAAGGTAGTGAAGTATCAACAGATGTTGAGAGTGGTGCAGAAATTTCTAAACTTACTACACAAGATATTCAAGGTAATACTACAGAAGCAACTTATAAAACTAACACGATAGATAAATCTAGTAATAGTAATCAAGCTGCCATTATATACAATGATCAATCTACTAAACAAGTTTCTAACTCTAATAGTACAAAGAATGAGACTTATACAGGTATGTTAACTGTTGGTATTGACCCTTATTTTGATAAGCACATTTATAATAGATATTCTTAATATTGACCTAAGTCTTTTTCTGTAATAATCTTAAATTGCATACCTTTATCTTCACAATATACTTTAGCGGCTTGCCATTTTGCTTGGTTCTTGATATATTCAAATGACTCTCTCATATAAGATTTTGTTTTCTTTTTAGGTGGTTTAGGTTTTACTGCCTGTCGTGATGGTTTTATCTCGATCATATACTTTTCATTATTAATTGTCTTTACAATAAAGTCTGGAAAATATCTATGATACTTCTTATCTAGTGGACTATAATATCTAACTGCTAACTCTTCACTAGCCCAATACAATATATCAGTATTTAAATCACAATAACGCATAAACCGTCTTTCTAACAACGACCTATACACTATTTGTTGGGTATTACCGACATATTTCTTTGGATTGGTTGGTCTGTATAAACCTCTATAACTCTTTGCCATAATGTACCTATAATCTATATAAATATTACTAATTAAGGATTATTTATATGCCATTTAAATCACTAAAAAATCACATAGGCAACCTTGCTACAGGTTTCGTATCAGGTAAGATTAACAATTTTCTAAACTCTGGTAGTGCTAAAGACAGTGGTAAAATATCAGCTCAATTATTAAAAAAAGGGCCATTTGATATACCAGATAGTCCTACACAAAAGTTAAGAGAAAATCCATTATCATTTAGTCCTGTACAATATCCACTTGACCTTGGTAGTAACGAACTTGGTCATTACATATTATTTGAATCAGGTTTCTTAGGTTATAGTCCACAAGTTAGTGCTTTTAGAACATCAGCAACTGCTAGAGGGCCAAATCAACCTACAAAAGGTAAATCATTTACAGAAAGACAAAAAATTACAGCAAAGGTACCAGGTCATTCTATTACTACATCTGGTATAGCATTATATATGCCAAATTCTGTCAAAGTCGGTTACACACAAAATTATGACGCTGATACAGAAACGGGTTTAGCTGGTACAGCTGAGGCTGCTGGCATAGCAATAGGTAACGCAGAGGGAGCGGCCGCTAAAGTAGAAGCCGCTTTGCAAGGTATAGTAGGTGGTGTTGCCACACAGGCAAAAGAAATTTTAGGTGAATTTATATCTCTTGCAGGTGCAGGTGATCCGATAAGATTTGCCGCTAAGAGAGCTGGTGTTGCAGTTAATCCTAGAAATGAAGCATTTTATTCAGCACCTAGTCAAAGAACATTTCAATTTGATTTTGATTTTTGGCCTAGAAATGAAAAAGAGGCAGAGGCAGTCGAAAAAATTATTGCAATATTTAAATATAATTCAGCGCCAGGTTTTGCAGATAAAACTTTGCAAAGTGTATTTACAATACCAAATTATTGGCGTATAAGTTACATGTACAATAATGGTGAAAATCCACACTTGAACAAAATTGGTGCTTGTTATTGTACAGATGTTCAAATAGATTATGCTCCTGACGGACAATATACTACATTTGAAAACGGTATGCCTGTACATACTAAAATGACCGTGTCAATGATAGAAGACAGAATTGTGACTAAACAAGATATTGAGGCAGGTGCTTAATGACAAAATATTTTGATCAGTTTCCTATCATACAATATAATTTGTCTGGTGTAAATGGTAATACAGTAGATATAACAGATATTTTTAGAAGAGTCAAGGCAAGAAGTAAGATTGCAGATAATGTAACACTTTTTGATAATTATGATGTTGCAGAGGGAGAAAAACCTGAAGATGTAGCATATAAGATATATGGTGAGGCAGATTATTTTTGGGTTATAACACTTGTAAATAATATTGTCAATAGATATTATGATTGGCCATTAGATAGTTTTAGTTTTCAACAATATATAAAAGACAAATATTCTAATCCTGCCGGTATACACCACTATGAGGTAATACAATCAAGTGGTAAACAATCAGGTGATGGACCTGCTGATTACACACATAAGATAGAAGTAAATAGTAATCATGCTGGTGCTCAATCTGTATCTAATAGAGAGTATGAAGACAGATTACAAGATAAAAAAAGGCAAATAAGAGTATTGTCACCACAATACCTTGGTGCATTTGAAGAAGAATTTACCAATTTGATAAGAAAATAATGACATGGCTGTTGCAGAAAAGAATATATTAGACCGAGTTGGTAAGTATAACTTATCAGAATTAAATATTATATCATATCAACAAGTAGATAATGAACCTAGATTTATTGACATCAAAGGTATTACCTTAACTCTATCTATTACAGAGGATATATTTTCTAATAATATTATGGGAAGTATTATTGTATATGATACACAAGATATTAGAACATTATTACCTATTACAGGTTTAGAGAGACTATCATTTAAATTAAATACACCTGGATTACCTGGTTATGATATGTCAGAAAAAACAGGTGTACCATTTCAAATATATAAAGTAGATAGTGTAAGAAAAGATGAATCAAATGATGTAGGTCAATTCTATAAAATATTTTTCTGTTCGCCTGAAATGTATTATAATCAAATGGCAACCGTGTCAAGAGCATATTCAGGACCAATAGAGAACGCAGTACAAGACATAGTAAGACAAAAGAAATATCTTAACTCAAAAAAACCATTGTATGTAGAGAGCTCTGCTACAAATGCCAAGTATGTAATACCTAGTTTAAAACCATATTCAGCCATTAATTATTTGAGTGCTCAAACATTGTCAGGTAAATATAGTAACGCAGGTTATTTGTTCTATGAAAATTCAAGAGGTTTTCATTTTAGAAGTTTAGGGTCATTACTCGCATTAGGTGGTGCGAGAGCAAGACCTACAAGGTGGAACTATATGACACAAATCACCAATATATCAGATAGTAAAAAAGACGAAGTAAAAGACATACAAAAGAGATTGCAGACTATTATTAGATACGAGATAGGTAAACCTGTTGACGCCATGTCAAATATTATGGATGGTATGTACGCTAATAAACTAGTAGTGCATGACGCATTTAATAAGACATTGATCACACATAACTTTAATTATAAAGACAATTACGAGAAAGAATTTCACACTGAGACAATAGGTGCAGAGGCTGATATTGATAAGATGATTACACCTGTTGCCAAATTAAATGATACAAATAACTTTTTATATGAAAATGCAGATAGTAAGAAAATGGTCGTAACAGAAACAAGTAAAGTACATAATGATTTTGAATTTACGCCATCAAATCTAACACTACCTAAGATTGTATCACAACAGGCGCAGTATAAAAATATGAACTTGACTATACTGGCGCATGGATATACCATGTTAAACGCAGGTGATATAATTAACTTTACTGAACCATTAAGACAGCCAGGAGAGAAAAAACAAGACAATCCATATACATCTGGTAGATATATGATAATGGCAATAAAACACACCATATCAGTAGAAACACAATCACATACAATGATACTAAAATGCTTTAAAGATAGCGTTAGGACGCCATATCCGAGTGAGGAAGACGGTATCCAGGTGGGTATAGAAGATGATATCAACATTGATATATACAAAGAGGATGAGAAACTGGCTTAGAGAATAAGAGAGTCCGGCGCCTAAATGGTAGCTGGCTACCAATGAGAATATGAGAAAAAACAAACAACAAAAGACTGTAAGAAAAAGTACAGCAGGCAATGTAGAGAGAAGTATGTTAGGGAAAGTCTATTTGTGGGTATCAGAGCGAAAAAACAGTAAGTATGCTCAGAGACCACATAAAACATATCGAAGGACCAGAAAGTTAAATATATCAGAGAGATATATCAGAGCGGCCTTTAAGTGGTCTCTAACGGCGCCTACGGCGTGCTTACGCAGTATCAGAGATAGGATAAGTAGTTTGCGTAACAATAAAAGAAATGGCGATTAAATGCGTATGGCTAGCGTATTAAAAGCAGACAAATATCGGTAAAAAAAGAATGTACGACAATAATTTTCTAGGAAAAAATAACTTTATATGGTTCAACGGCGTAGTTGAAGACAGGCAAGACCCACAGAAACTTGGCAGACTACGAGTGCGTTGTGTGGGTATTCATACGGACAATAAAGATGACTTACCTACAAGTGATTTACCATGGTCGCAGTTAATTCATCCTATTACTTCTTCAGGCATATCAGGTCTAGGTTCTAGTCCTGGTTTTGTGGTCGAGGGAACTTGGGTGTTTGGATATTTTAGAGATGGTTATGCAATGCAAGAACCTATGGTAATCGGTACATTACCTGGTAAACCTGTTGAGCTGGCAGATGTAAGTAAAGGTTTTTATGACCCTAACGGTGTTTATCCCAAATACAAGGATGAGGTGGATACTAATAGACTGGCTACCAATGATAGTGCAAACCCACATTTAGGTTTAGAATTAAGAAAATTAACAAGGAAGACTGGCGTCCCTACAGCCGACTTTGATATAGTCGCAGTAGAGGATCATGTAAGCACAGAGATAGCTGCGTCAGATGGTGACACATGGAATCAACCTACAATACCTTACAGTGCAGTTTATCCATACAATCATGTGTTTGAGTCAGAGAGTGGCCATATAACGGAGATTGATGACACACTAGATAATGAAAGATTATATACGGCGCATAGAACAGGCACCTCACAAGAGATAGACAAGGATGGTAACCAGGTTAATATAGTTAAAGGCGACCATT
>Ga0257110_1000625_pt1 | contig 16688 bp, 18 predicted proteins | sample LP_taG_7_FD_190184 | JGI IMG/M metagenome (GOLD analysis project Ga0257110, IMG submission 190184) | Marine microbial communities from Northeast Subartic Pacific Ocean, Canada - LP_J_2015_P26_10m | ecosystem: Environmental > Aquatic > Marine > Oceanic | place: Canada: Northeast Subartic Pacific...
TGTTAATAACGATTCAACTATTTTTCGTCCATGCGCAATTTTATTAAATAATGATTTATCCGGAGGTATTCCCGACAAATTAAAAGATATTGATCAAGATATTATTCCTCCACTAAATGCTGGATGGACTAAAAGAAGAAAAACAAACCACTTTCAGTTTTATAATGAAGTTGTAAATGAATTTTCTCAGTTTACTAAAATTGATCCTTGGTTAATTAATCCTTATTTTGAAAAAATATCTAATCTAGATTTTCATGAGCGTAAAGGTGAGGAAGAACTATCAAATAAAATTGATTTATTATTAAAGAAAATTCAAAAAAAATATGACCAATATCATATAAAACATAAACCTTATGTAGTTATTAAAGCTGATGCAGGAACGTATGGAATGGGAATCATGATTGCAAAAAAGCCTGATGAGGTATTAAGGCTCAACAGAAAAAAAAGAAATAAAATGTCCACTATAAAAGATGGCGCTAAAGTCAGGGAAGTTATCATTCAAGAGGGGATTCACACCGAGGAAAATATAGACGGAGCTGTCACAGAACCAGTAATCTATATGATAGATCATTTTGTTATTGGGGGATTTTATAGAGTGCACACCTTAAAAGAAAAAGATGAAAATCTTAATGCACCAGGTATGCATTTCATACCCCAACCTTTTGAAACTTCCTGCCTTATGCCAGACCAAGGAAGGCCGTGCGATGATGAAGCAAATCGATTTTATGCTTATGGTGTAATTGCTAGACTGGCATTAATCGCCGCAGCCAGAGAATTAGAGGTTGAATAATGAGCTACTTATTTATTATTGATGATCCATTAAGCTTAAAGATTAAAAAGGATACTTCATTACATATAATGAAAGAATTTATTAGGCAAAAAAAAGAAATATATTGTTGCGGGATTAATGACTTATCTATAAATGAAAATAATAAAACTGAAGTATTTTGTAGTCGAGTAATAAACATAGCAAAAAAAATTAATATCGAAGATAAAATACTAAAAGATGCAAAACAATTTCATACAATTTTTGTTAGAAAAGATCCACCATTTAACCAGTCCTATTTAAATGCTAGTTTTATTCTTGATCACATTTCTAATGCAGGTGGAAATGTTATTAACGAAGGAGCTTCTCTTAGGAATCATAATGAAAAATTAGGCATTCTCCAATTTCCTAAGCTCATAAGCCCAACAATAGTTTCAAGCTCCCCCGATTTTATCAATAAATTTATTAGTAAAAATAAAAAAGTAATTTTAAAACCACTTGATGGTATGGCAGGAAATGGGATATTTTTGGTTACTCCACAAGATCAAAATATTAATGTAATCATAGAAACTATGACTCTGGAAAGTAACCAAGCAATAATGGCTCAAAAATTTATTCCTGAAATTAGTGATGGGGATAAAAGAATTATTTTAATAGATGGTGAACCCATCCCATATGCACTTGCAAGGATTCCTAAGGAAAAAGAAGTAAGAGCAAATCTAGCGAAGGGTGGGCAGGGATTTATACAAAAAATAACGTCTAGAGATAATGAAATTATTACATCCATAAAGCCTTATCTTAAAAAATATAATTTTCGGTTTGTTGGTATTGATATAATTGGCAATTTTCTAACTGAAATTAATGTAACAAGTCCCACAGGTTTAGTAGAAATTGAAAACCAAACAAAAATAAAATTTGTAGAATCTATAGTTGATGCTCTTGCGTAATTTAATATTGTTTTTATTCATTTTCCTCAATGGATGCGGTCAAAAAGAGAGTGTCCACCAATATAAAGAATATATTTTTGGAACAATAGTTGACATTAAAATATATGAAGAAGATAAACAGAAAAGTGATCAAATATCTGACCTAATATTCGATGATTTTCAAAGACTGCATAAGTACCTTCACCCATGGAAAAAGGGTCTTATATCAGATATGAATCTTTCATTGTCCAAGGGAAAAAATTTTATTGTAGATGACCCTGAAATAATTCGAATCTTGCAGGAAAATATAGAGTTGGCGCAAAAATCAAATAACTATTTCAATCCCGCAATGGGAAAATTAATAGGTTTATGGGGTTTTCATAGTGAAAATTTAAACCAAAATATTCCAAGTAGCTCCTCGATAAAAGATTTTGTCAGTAATATGCCTTTGATGAGTGATTTGGTTATTACAGATAAAATAATTAAAAGCCAAAATAAAAATTTCCAACTTGATTTAGGAGGCTACGCTAAAGGCTATGCTCTTGATCGGGCAAAAGTAATCCTAGAAAGTAATAATATTAAAAATGCATTGGTTAACATCGGTGGGAATATTATTGCCTTAGGGAAGCGTGGTGATAGAAAATGGAGGGTAGGAATTCAACACCCTCGTAAACCCTCAGCTATTGCATCCGTTGATTTATCTCCTGGATGGTCAATAGGTACCTCAGGAGATTACCAAAGATATTTTATCTTAAAAGAAAAAAGATATTCACATCTTATTGACCCACATACTGGATACCCATCACAGAATAGTCAATCAACAACAATAATGATCCCACCATCTGCAAATTCAGGAGTTATATCTGATGCTTATTCAAAACCTTTGTTTATAGCGCCTGAAGAGAGAAAAATTGAGCTTGCTAAAAGCCTATCTATAGATTTTTATATGATTGTAATGAATAATAATAAAATTTTAATTAGTAAAGAGATGAGTAATTATATTAATTGGATTGACTTAGATAATGAAGAAATTATTACAACGCACTAAGCTTTTTAAAATTGGTGATATATTATTTATCATTTTATTTACATGTTTAATCATGTTTAGCATCAGTAATTATTGGGATGCACCTGTAGGGCAATATTTAAAAATTGAAAAAAATAATGATGAGCCAAAAATTTTATCTCTTAATCAAAATTCAAATGAAAAAATATCTGGTTTATTAGGAGATAGTGAAATTAATATTTCTGAAGGTAAGGCCCGATTTTCTAAATCTCCTTGCACTAAGAAATACTGCATACATCAAGGCTGGGTAAATAAAGTTAATCAAACCGTTGTTTGCCTGCCAAATCAAATTTCAATTTCAATTACCGATGGAAATGAACCCTTTGACTCAGTCAATTACTAAAATAATTGGATATGATCATATAATTGCAAAACTTTCAGCTATTGCAATTGTTTTATCTATTATAGAATTTTTTCTTCCCAGTCCAATTCCAGGGATAAAGCCGGGAATAGCTAATATTATCATTTTATATACCCTTGTTAAATTTGATTTAAAAACAGCGGCTTGGGTATCATTATTAAGAGTTTTTATATCAAGCATTCTCGTAGGGTCTTTTTTATCTCCAACTTTTTTTCTGAGTCTTTTCGGCGCGGTTATAAGTCTTGCCTTCTTATTTCTATTCCAAAAATTGCCAAAAAAATATTTTTCACTAATTAGTTTTGGTATTGTTGCTTCATTTGGTCATATAATTGGGCAATTTTTTATTGCTCGTCTTTGGATTATTCCACATGATAGTATCTTTAACTTATTACCATTTTTTTTCATATCAGCACTTATTTTTGGTATCTTAAGTGGCTATTTGGCTAATACTATACTGAAACATTAGGCTAATTAAGCTTTCTATTTAATGCTAAAATATTAAGATGTATAAAAATATAATCGTAATTTTTTTTATAGTAATGCCTTTTTTAGTGTCCTGTGGAACTAAGGGTGAATTATATATTCCAGAAGAAAGATACCCTCAAAAAGAAACTTTAAATAAAAAATTTGATGATAAGAATTTAATCCAGCAGAAAGCATAAATTATGAAACAAAGTGTAATTCATTTCAAAGATGAAGATTCCTATATTGAAGATATACCTTTAAAAGAAATATATAATTCTTTTGGAACACCTTCATACGTTTATTCAAAAAAAAGTATAGTTGAGTCATTTAATAGTCTCAATAATGCTTTTAAAGATTATGACAGGCTTGTATGCTTTGCTGTAAAAGCAAATCCTAATATTGCTATACTTAATATTCTTGCAAAGCTTGGTGCTGGATTTGACATAGTTTCTGGAGGGGAACTTCTTCGGGTAATTGCCGCAAACGGTGACACTAAGAAAGTTGTGTTTTCTGGCATAGGAAAATCATCTGAAGAAATAATTCTTGCTTTGAAGCATGAGATCCTTGCATTTAATATTGAGTCAGAAGAGGAACTGTTTCGCATTCAAGATATTGCAAAATCAATGGGAAAAATAGCTAATATCTCAATTAGAGTTAACCCCGACGTTGATGCTAGAACGCATCCTTATATTTCTACAGGACTTAAAGATAATAAATTTGGGGTTGATGAAAATAAAGCTTTAGAGCTATACAAATCTGCAAAAGAGATGGATTCCATTAAATTAATGGGAATTGATTGCCATATAGGATCACAAATTACTGAAATTAGTCCATTTATTGATGCAATATCCAAACTTATAAAAATTGTAGATAAATTATCCCTGATGGGAATTAAAATAAATCATTTAGATATTGGTGGCGGTATTGGCATTAACTACAATAATGAAGAGATACTGCATTTTAATGATTATGCTCGAGCTTTAAAACCTTTGCTTGAAAAAAGAAAATTTAAAATACTTTTTGAGCCAGGAAGATCTATAGTTGGTAAAGCTGGAATATTATTAACAAAAATCGAATACATAAAAAAAAGTCAGACAAAAAACTTTGCCATAATTGATGCTGCTATGAATGATTTAATGCGACCATCTTTATATAATGCGCATCATAATATTACTAACATTTCAAAAAGTAATCAAAAAAAAGATACATATGATGTTGTTGGACCGGTATGTGAAACTGGAGATTTTCTTGGTAAAGATAGAGAACTATCTATAGACACTGGTAATATATTATTAATTCATGATGTCGGTGCATATGGAATGAGTATGAGCTCTAATTATAATTCACGTATGCGCGCAAATGAATTATTAATTGATGGAAAAAATGTATTTGAAATAAGAAAAAGAGAAGAGTTTAATGACTTGATACGTAATGAGTCTCTTCCTCAACCTCAATAAATTAATACTTTTATGAATCATAATATGGAAAATAGTGTTATAAAAATTGCTTTAGCAAACCCACGAGGGTTTTGTGCTGGTGTTGAAAGAGCAATTTTAATTGTTGAAAAGGCTTTAGAAAAGTTTGGTTCTCCAATATATGTTCGTCACGAAGTGGTTCATAATAAATTTGTTATTGAAAAACTAAAGAAAAAAGGAGCTATTTTTGTTGATGACATTAATAAAATTCCTGAAGGCAGTCATGTTATTTTTAGTGCCCACGGAGTATCAAAAATAGTAAAACGTGAAGCTGAAAAGCAAAAGCTTTCCTCCATAGATGCAACTTGCCCTTTAGTTACTAAAGTACATCGTGAAGTTAATCAAATGTATGGAAAAAATTATCATATTATTATGATTGGGCATAAGGGTCATCCAGAAGTAGAAGGAACATTAGGCCAAATTGAAAAAAATTCGCCGAATGCATCAATTTGTCTCGTTGAATCATTGCAGGATGTCGAAAAATTAGATATTCCTAAATCGAATAAAATAAGTTACGTAAGCCAAACAACTTTATCTGTTGATGATACAAAAAATATTATAGAAGCATTAAAACGTAAATATCCAAAAATTCACGGGCCTAAAGGTTCAGATATATGCTACGCAACTCAAAACCGACAAGATGCCATCAAGCAAATGGTTGGTGAACAGGATTTGATTATAGTAGTAGGCTCAAAAAATAGTTCGAATTCTAATAGGCTAGTAGAGATTGCAAAAAAATGCGGAGTTGATGCAGTATTAGTTGATGAAATTAAAGATTTAGATAGAAGCCTATTAGATAATAAAGATAGGATAGGTATTTCTGCCGGGGCATCGGCTCCAGAAAAACAAATTCAGAATGTAATAGAATCTATACAAGAAATTAAAAGAACAAAAATCACAGAGATTGACGGAATTAAGGAAAATATTACCTTTAAGCTTCCGAAGTTTTGATTAAAAAAAAATATAAAAATCCATTTTCGTCATTGATAATCATTCATACTAAAAATATGGAAATATTACTACTTCACCGCCAAGATAAAAAAAATTATTGGCAATCTGTTACAGGAAGTATTGAGGATAACGAATCTTCATTGGATGCTGCAAAAAGAGAGCTCTTAGAAGAGACTGGAATTGATCATAATAGTTATCCTATTATCGATTGGAAATTTTCACAACAATATGAAATATATGAACATTGGAGGTATCGATATCGACCTTCAGTCACCAAGAATACAGAGCATGTATTTAGCGTTGAAGTACCAAAAAATATAAATATAAAGATAGCACCAAGGGAACATAGAGAATTTAAATGGGTCAATATAGAAGATGCTATTAAAAAAGTTTTTTCTTCTTCAAATGCAGATGCACTAAAAAAACTATTTGCAGCAAGTAAGCACATAGGTAAAATAAATTTATGAACACAGCTATTATAAAATTTGATGCTTTTGAGGATCTAAAAAATCAAGATTGCCAAGATAGAATAATTCAAGCAAAAAAAACTCTTGGAAATGAAGTTGTAATTCTTGGTCATCATTATCAAAATGAAGAAGTTTACAGGCATGCTGACTATGCTGGTGATTCACTTAAACTAGCTCAATATGTTCAAAAACTAAATGCAAAATATATTGTCTTCTTGGGTGTTCATTTTATGGCCGAGGTGTCTAATATTCTATCTAGACCAGATCAAATTACTTTACTTCCAGACCTATCAGCTGGATGCTCAATGGCGGATATGGCGAATCTTGCAAAAGTAGAAAGAACCTATAGAGAGTTAAATAAAGTTTTAAATTTTGACACTACAATCACACCCATAACTTACATTAATTCTGCTGCTGACTTAAAAGCATTTTGTGGTGAACATAATGGAATTGTTTGTACCTCCACAAATGCTCCAAAAATACTTGATTGGGCTCTTAAACAAAGAGAAAAAGTTTTATTCTTTCCTGATCAAAATTTAGGTAGATGGACTGGGTATAATATGGATATCCCATTAGAAAAAATGCCAGTCTGGGACCCAGATTTACCTTTAGGTGGACTAACGGAAAAGCAAATATCAGAATCAAAAGTATTATTGTGGAAAGGTCATTGCGCTGTCCATCAAATGTTTAGATTGCAGCACATAGAAAGTTTTAGGGAAAAGTACTCTGATGGAATTGTAATTTCACACCCTGAATCACCTTTTGAAGTCTGTAAGAACTCAGATTTTGTTGGTTCAACTGAATTTATACTTAATACCATTAAAGATGCAAAAAAAAATACAAAGTGGCTTGTTGGTACTGAGCTTAATCTTGTCAATAGGCTAGCTAACGAGATGAGGCCTGAAAATAAATTAGTTCAATTCATGTCTCATGTTGTTTGCGAATGCTCTACTATGGCACGAATTGATCCTCAACATCTAGCCTGGACCTTAGAAAATATTATTGAAGATAATCCTGTGAATATTATAAATGTTCCCAAAAGTGAAGCGGAAATGGCGAAGTTAGCATTAGATAGAATGCTTGAGGTTTCTTAATTAAATTATTATAGATAATTAAATCTAGTTTCTCTCTCTCCAATACGTAACATAATCAGAATTTTTTAACTCAGGGATATCTTTTATATTTCCTTTTGGAGTTCCAACATATAAAAAGCCAACTACCTCACTATTTTTTGATAGAGATAAATCTTCTGCAATAAATTTATTATTAATGGAAGTAAAAGCTCCTGTTTTCCATATTGATCCAAACCCCATATCGTGAAGAGCAAGCATCATATTTTGTGTTGCTGCTGCTGTCGATTGTATTTGTTCTGTTGGAGGAATTTTTGGTACATCCATGACATTAGTAATCAAAATTATTACCATTGGCGCTCTCAAAGGAAGTAACTTAAATTTGGATAATTTTGACTCTTCAATTATGTTATTTTTTTTTGCCGATTTGACAAAAATATTACCCAGTCTTTCCCTTCCTGAATCTGTAACCTGAATAAATCTCCAAGGTCTCAACCTTCCATGATCTGGAGCCCGTAAAGCAGCCTGATAAACTAAATCCATATCTTTTTTTAATGGGTAAGGATCTTTTAAATTTGATACAGAAACTCTTGTTAGAAGAGTGTTTATTGTTTCCATAATTTTTTCTTAATTTTTAAATGACATTTAATTTACTTATGAAACCACATCCGTCTTAATGTACCATCTTTGTCAATTATAGAATGTTTTAGTGCACCAACAATATGAAAAAATAAAATAAATAAAATTAACAAGCCAAATATTTTATGAAATTCTAAAAAAAGCTCTCTTGCTGCTTTATTATTAAATCCACCAATTAGTTCAATACCGAACCACGAAATACCGTATTTACTTGATGCAGACATTATTATGCCGGTTATCGGGGTGGCAAACATTAAAAAATATAATCCATGATGAGCTGCTGTAGCAAGTCTTTTTTCCCATGGTTTCATGCTCTCTAATAAAGCGGGTGGCTTATGAATAAAGCGCCAAATAATTCTAAATATAATCAAAGCAAATATAGAAACACCTATTGACTTGTGAACAGAAAAGTAAAAAGATCGAGGAGACATTTCCTTTGCTACTTCCCAGCTATAAATACCTAGATTAAATAAATCAAATGATAACGCTTTAGGTGCTTTTCTTGGAAGCTCCTCCATATACCAGCCTAAAATAAACATGAAAATAATTCCTAAGCCAATTAACCAATGTAAAAGAATGGATACATTGTGATATTGCGTTGAAATTTTTTTTGAACTTGCCATTTATTTTTTAACCTAATTAATTCACTATGTGTAAAATTGAATTAAGTTTAAAGGTTAAGCTACAAAATTAAAAGATGAAAATTATTAATTTTTTATTTTATGTTTTTTTGGTTATGAATGCCAAAATTATATATGCTCAAAGTATTAGTTTCCAAGAACTACAGCCTGGAATTTTTGTACATATAGGCGAACACCTTGACGTAGATGAAGGTTATCACGGAGACATATGTAATATAGGATTTATTATAGGCAAAAAAAGTGTCGCTGTTATCGATACTGGAGGAAGCTTAAAAATTGGCAACCAACTTCTTAAGGCTATCAAAAAGAGAACCAAACTTCCCATTAGCCATGTTATAAATACTCATGTCCATCTAGATCACATTTATGGTAACGCTGCCTTTTTAGATGAAAATCCTATATATGTTGGTCATTCAGAATTACCAAAAGCCATGCGTCTTCTTAAGTCCTTTTATGAAAAAACAAATCAAGACTACTTAAAAATTCCAGTTGAAGAGTCTATTCAAATTCCCCCCACATTGCTTGTATCTATTGGTAGTCCCCAAGAGATTGATCTTGGTGGCCGTAAGTTAAGACTTGAGTCCTTCCCCGAGGCACATACTAGAAGCGATATGATTATCGAAGATGTAAATACTAATACTGCCTGGCTTGCTGATTTGATGTTTACCGAACGAACTCCTTCTGTTGATGGCGATATTGAAGGATGGATTAGTGCTTTAGAGAAAATAAAAAAAAGAAACTATCGAGTTATAATACCAGGGCATGGAACACCACCTAAAGATAGTAATATTGCAATAGAAAAAATCAAGCTATATCTTCAGCTTCTACGAGATGAAATTCGACAAGCTATTGATGAAGGAATAGGACTTCAAGATGCGGTTGAAACACTAGTTCATTCAGAAAAAAATAAATGGGAGTTATTCGACGTTCAAAATGCAAGAAACATAAATATAGTTTATCCCCAAATGGAATGGGAATAAACTAGACAAAATTTATTTACCCTTCTTAGCCGCACATAAACTATCTAAACTTAGGCTTGTTTTAGGATTTATTGCAAGGTGCAATAGGCCACCTGATATCGCTAAATACTGTAAAACTTGGAGCATTAATGGTTGGCCAGCTAAAGTGTTAACAAAATAAATGAGCGCCCATATTAATGAATAAGCAGACAAAATATAGGCTGATAATTTAACTTTATAGCCTAATATTAGTGATAAGCCAGCAATAAATTGAATTGCAATGCTAATAGGTGCAAAGATACCAGGTACACCACGAGCACCTAGCATATCCTGATAAATTGAATAACCCTCAGGTGTTTTTGATATAGTACTTAATAACAAAATTACGCCAACGAAAAAAATTGAAGCTAAAAAAATACGTGCGATAAAACTAAATATATTTTCCATTAAATTTTCCTTAAAAATATTTTATAGTGAGCATAATGCCTTTAAAAAATGTTACTCGCAACCCCAAGTGAATGGAGGTCATATAAAAAAATTTTAATTTAATGTATCCACATTATAAAATGATAATGATACGAGCTTGATTTAAATATTTTTAAGTAATTTTTTTACAGGAGCTGGCAAAGCAGTATGTATTATTAGAGATTTATCAAACCACCTAAATTTTTTTTCTATTTTTTCATTAGTTAATTCTTTTAGATAAATATGCTTAAAATGTAGTCGCATTTTATAATGGCTAAAAATTGCTAACGATAATCCTTCTCTTAATTTTTTAAAAGAACTCTCCCCTAATAAATCTTCAACCCTTTCATTTGCATAACAATCTTTATTAACCTCTGGAAGCGACCATAATCCCTCCCAGACACCCGGTTGTATTCTTTTTTCTAAAAGAATATGATCTTTGCTTTCTAAAATAAGTAGATGAGAATCACGCGTTGGTATTGCTTTACTTATTTTTTTTACTGGAATCATACCTACTAAATTTTTTTTATAACTTTTACATTTTTTTTCAAGAGGACATTGCAAACACGATGGTTCCTTTATTTTGCACAATGTAGCTCCTAAATCCATTAATGCTTGTGTATAGGTTGAAATTTCTTGTAAAGGTAAATTTTTTTTAGCTATATCCCATAATTTCGCCTCTGTCTTAGATTCTCCTGCCCAGTCTTTAATAGCATAAAATCTACAAAATACTCTTTTAACATTTGCATCTAAAATTGGCTCAGGACGCTCATAGGCTAAGGCGCATATTGCCCCAGCTGTTGATCTTCCTATGCCAGGAAGAGTTACTAATTCGTCAACAGTATTGGGTAAGATAGAATGGTGTTGCTTAACAACTATTTTAGCACTTTGCATAAGATACTTAGCTCGACGGTAATATCCTAGTCCACTCCAATACTGCATTACGGTATCCTCGTGAGCTTCAGCAAGTACATTAATATTTGGGAAAGTTTTAATAAATTTATTAAAATATGGAATCACTGTTTTAACTTGAGTTTGTTGCAACATAACTTCTGAAATCCAAACTAAATATGCATCACCAGTATTTTGCCATGGTAAGTTATGCCGTCCTGCTTTCTTTTGCCAATCTATTAATCGTGAAGGAATATAAGATGTAATCATTTTTTTTAAATTTAATAAAAATAAAAGAGGGTAACAAAGCCAACGATGATTCTATACCAACCGAACCCTACAAAATTATTATGCGCAACGTATCTGATAAAAATCCTTATCACAAACAATGCAGTTATATAAGCTGTTATGAAGCCTGTTAAAAAAATAAAAAAATCATGCTTATCTAATAAAGAAAAATTTATTATAAGATCATAAAAACTTGCGGCAATAATTATGGGTATCGCCAAAAAAAATGAAAATTCAGTGGCTGTTTTTCTATCTAATCCACATAATACCCCACCCATTATCGTTGAAGCTGCCCTAGAAACACCAGGAATTAAAGATAAGCATTGAGCAAAACCAACAAACATTGCTTGTTTAAAAGTTACACTAGCAGATGTTGGCTTAATAATATTTGGAGTTCTTTTCTCAATTATAATCATTACAAAACCCCCAATTATTAGAGCTATGGAAACTGAAACAGGGTTAAATAAATACACCTTAATTAGTGAATGGAAAAAAAAGCCTAGCAATGCTGCTGGAACAAAAGCGATAAGAATAGAGATAACAAAATTCTGTGCGTCAGATTTTTGGTGAACATTACAAAATGTATCAATTAATTTCTTTCTGTATTCAGTAATGACTGCCAAGATAGCACCAAGCTGAATAAATATCTCAAAGACTTTACTAGATTTACCAGAGTAATTTAAAATATCAGCAGCAATTATCAAATGACCGGTTGAACTAACAGGCAAAAATTCTGTTGCGCCTTCAACTACACCTAATAAAAAAGCAACCCATAGCAAGTATAAATCCATAATTAGATTGTATGCTAATCGTTATACTTTTTGATAGACTTCCGAACCTTTCTTTACAAACTCAATAGATTTTTCTTCCATCCCCTTTGATAAGGCCTCATTATCTGATATCCCATTTTTTGATGCATAATCGCGGACATCCTGAGATATTTTCATAGAACAAAAGTGAGGGCCGCACATGGAACAAAAGTGGGCTTGCTTAGCTCCCTCTTGCGGAAGCGTTTCATCATGAAACTCCCTAGCTTTTTCTGGATCAAGGCCTAAATTGAATTGGTCATTCCATCTAAATTCAAATCGTGCCTTAGATAACGCATTATCTCGAATTTGTGCTCCCGGGTGACCTTTGCCTAAATCAGCTGCATGTGCTGCAATTTTGTAAGTAATAATACCTACTCTTACATCCTCTTTTTCTGGAAGACCTAAATGCTCTTTGGGAGTAACATAACATAACATTGCACAACCGTACCAGCCAATCATAGCCGCACCAATTCCAGATGTTATATGATCATAACCAGGTGCAATATCAGTAGTAAGAGGTCCAAGCGTATAAAAAGGGGCTTCGTCACAATGTTCTAATTGTAAGTCCATGTTTTCTTTAATCATGTGCATTGGTACATGCCCAGGACCTTCAATCATCACCTGAACATCATGTTTCCAAGCTAATTTTGTTAATTCTCCCAATGTTTTTAATTCTGCAAACTGCGCTTCGTCATTAGCATCGTATATTGAACCAGGCCTTAAACCATCTCCAAGGCTAAAGCTAACGTCATACGTTTTCATAATCTCACATATTTCTTCAAAATGTTCGTATAGAAAAGATTCTTTATGATGTGCCAAACACCAACTAGCCATAATAGATCCACCTCGACTAACAATACCTGTCATTCGCTTAGCAGTCATCGGAATGTAGGCCAATCTAACCCCAGCATGAATAGTAAAATAATCAACTCCCTGCTCTGCTTGTTCAATTAAAGTATCCCTAAAAATTTCCCAGGTTAAATTCTCTGCCTTACCATTTACTTTTTCAAGCGCTTGGTAAATAGGTACTGTTCCTATGGGAACAGGGCTATTTCTTATAATCCATTCTCGTGTTTCATGGATGTTTTTTCCTGTAGATAAATCCATAACATTATCAGCCCCCCATCGAGTTCCCCAAACCATTTTTTCAACTTCCTCACTAATACTTGAACCCAAAGCAGAATTACCAATATTGGCATTAATTTTTACTAAAAAATTACGCCCAATAATCATCGGTTCGGTCTCGGGATGATTAATATTTGCAGGGATAATTGCTCTCCCTTGAGCTACTTCTTCCCTTACAAATTCCGGAGTAATATGGTTTGGTATTTTTGCCCCATGATTCTCACCTTTGTGCTGTTCTTTGATGATGTCGGATAATCCATCTCTTCTTTGATTTTCCCTTATGGCGATAAATTCCATTTCGGGCGTGATAATACCTTTACGTGCATAATACATTTGAGAAACATTTTTTCCTGATTTTGCTTTTCTTGGATTACGAAGTAAATTAAAACGCATCTTCGCAAGTTCAGGGTCATTTTTTCTTTTTTTTCCAAAATCTGATGAAGGTCCATCTAATATTTCTGTATCTTTTCTTGCATCAATCCATTTAGACCTGAGTGGAGGTAATCCTGCTTTTATATCAATTTTATATTCAGGATCAGTGTAAGGTCCAGAGGTATCATATACTAAAACAGGTGCATTTTTTTCTGCTCCAAATTCCGAAGGAGTATCAGAAATTGAAATTTCTCTAAATGGCACTTGAATATCTGATGTTGATCCTTGGATATAAACTTTTTTAGAATTAGCAAACGATTGTAAAGCTGAGGGATCCAAACTTGCATCCTCACCAATAAATTCTTTTACGTTTTTAAGTTGTTTGTCTGTGGTATTCATAAGTGCTCCTATTATTTTTTTTCATCGTAGAAGCAAAAACATTTGCTTTCCTACGGTGGTGTCACCCACATCAGGTTCAAAGGGTTTTTCTCACTACCTTAAAAAGTTACCTAAAGTAGACCCCTAGCAATAAGATTCAAATTACGCGAATCTCATGGATTGTGCAACCCTAACTGTTAAAAATTGAATTTTTTTTTGCATAAATTAGTCACATGTAAAAGTGACCACTCAGATATAATATAAATTCAATTTTTAAATTCGATTCTCTTACAAAGTTTTAAAACATGGTTGAAGTAAAACTCATAGCAAATTTAAATTTCATAAAATTATTGAAAAATATTATTATTTTCCTTACTTATTTTTTTTCCATCTTCCAATCAGTAGCAGCTGATGGAAATGATTTAGTTGATATATATTTAAAAGCATTAACCAATGATGCCCTTTTAGCCTCTATGAAATTTGAAAATCAAGCTACTCAAGAATTAATATCTCAAGGTCGTTCTTTGTTTTTACCAAGTATTAGTGCAACCTTAGGATATGATCAAAATAATAATGAAAGAAAAATACTAACAACTGCTATATCAAGCAATGTACTTTTATCTGGAAATAAGGCAGATTATCGCAGTTATGATTACGGAATAACTATTAAACAGCCATTATTTAATTATGGGGCTTTCCAGCAATACAAACAAATTTTATCCCAAACAAGTCTATCAGAAAAAAAATTAATCCAAGCACAACAAGATTTAATGTACCGAGTATCTTTAGTTTATTTTGAAACTTTAATGGCTCGTGACCAAATTGGTCTTCTGGACGCTCAAAAAAAAGCCATCAATGGGCAATTATTAGAATCTAAAGCACTCTATAATGCTGGATTAATATCAATAACTGATGTCAAAGAAGCAGAAACGAAATCATCTATGATTGACGCTCAAAGCATTGCTGCTAAACAAAAATTCAAAATTAAAAATTATCAAATAGAATCATTAACTGGTGAATTACCAAAAAAAATTAAAGGTATTAATTCCGCCATAAGTTTTGTAGAAATAGAAGATATCTTAGAAAATTGGATAGGTCTTGCCCGAGAAAATAATTTAGAACTTAAAATTAAACAAGATGAAATAAAGATTGCTGGTAGTGAAATTAATTTACGTCAATCAGATCATTACCCAACTATCGATGCTATTGCTTCAAGATCTAGAAATTGGGATAAAGGAGGGTATCCATACGGAACAATTCAAAACGAAGGAGCAAGATCCTTTTCTGATATATTAGGAGTTCAAATAAATATCCCTATTTTTCAAGGAGGATTCACGTCATCCAGAGTGAGAGAAGCGCAACAATTAAAACTGAAAACCATTAAAGATGCGGAATATTTACAGCGACAAGTAGAACTAAAAGTACGTGAAAATTATCTGAATCTCCAAGCAAACTTTGCAGAAATTGAAGCCTACCAACAAGCATTAATTTCCGCAAAATTGCAACTTGAAGCAACACAGCTTGCATTTAAGGAAGGGTTGAGAAATAGTGTTGAAGTCTTAGTAGCGCAACAAGTTTTGTTTAACGCTCAACGCGATTTATTAAAGTCACGTTATAATTATTTAATGAATATAATCAATCTTAAATTATCTGTAGGAATATTAGCCTTTGATGATCTTAAAGAGATAAATCAATATTTATCGTATAAATAGATGATGATAGCCAAAATAGAAAAAAGCCAACTAGTCATAATAGACGTCCAAGAAAAACTTTCAGCAGCCATACCCTCTGAAGTTCTAAATAGGCTTACTAAACGATTAGAGTTATTAGTTACAGCATCAAATAGTTTAGATATACCTTATATTTGTACAGAACAATACCCCAAAGGACTTGGTAAAACATTACCAAAAATAGAACCTTTCTTGATCCAAGCAAAATATGTAGAAAAGACTAATTTTGACTGTTGTGAAGAACCAATATTTAATAGGTATTTAGTAAGAACCAGACCGCAAATCTTTATATTAGGAATGGAAGCACATATTTGTGTTCTTCAAACAGCTTTATCACTTATAGATAAAGGCAAAGAAGTTTTTATAGTAGAAGATGCAATCGTGTCAAGAAACATTTTGAATAAACAAAATGCTTTGCATCGAATGCGTCAAGCAGGTTGTATTATTACCACTACGGAATCAATTATTTTTGAATGGTTAAAAGATGCTAAACATGAAACATTTAAAAGTATTGCTCCTCTTATAAAAGAGATTGACTGATAATATTTGCAAGACGTTGGCTAGCTCCAGATTCTTTTTTCAAAAAATTCTTTATACTTTTTATATCGACATCCTGTTTGTCACCCAATAATATGCTTTTGATTAATTCCTCTAATTCTTCTATTTTTTTTAATTTGAAAATCAATTTTTGTTTTTCAGCCTTTTCTATTACATCTTTAAAATTATAAATTGATGGACCAACAATGGTTGATTTTCCAAGCATTAAAGGCTCAATAATATTTTGTGAACCAAAATCTTTTAAACTTCCGCCAAGGATAACTATATTTGCTAGCTCGTAATATAG
>Ga0257110_1000626_pt1 | contig 16686 bp, 18 predicted proteins | sample LP_taG_7_FD_190184 | JGI IMG/M metagenome (GOLD analysis project Ga0257110, IMG submission 190184) | Marine microbial communities from Northeast Subartic Pacific Ocean, Canada - LP_J_2015_P26_10m | ecosystem: Environmental > Aquatic > Marine > Oceanic | place: Canada: Northeast Subartic Pacific...
AAAGATATAACACTTGGCGGTGTCACATACGAAGTCGTAGGTATTTTAGAAGAGGAAGGGTCAACGGGCTGGCAGAACCCAGATGAAGAAGTCTATATTCCTATTCTTACTGCAGCACAAAGAGTTTTTGGAACTACAAAACTAGACAGTATCAATGTAGGAATCTCAAATGATACGAATGTTGACTACGTAATGATGACCATCGAGCAAATTTTAAGACAAAAACATGATATTGGCCCTGGCCAAGATAATGATTTTAGAATTAATGACTATAGCCAATTTTCTGATCTTAGAAGACAGGCTACAGGTATTTTCACTGCATTAATAGCAGGAATTGCATCTATAAGTCTCCTCGTAGGAGGTATTGGTGTTATGAATATAATGTTGGTATCAGTTACTGAAAGAACGCGTGAGATTGGCCTTAGAAAGGCTCTAGGAGCTACTCAAAGGGCAATAATGATGCAATTTGTAGTTGAAGCTGTATTGCTTTGTACAATTGGAGGGTTGATTGGTGTATTTCTTGGAACCTCTCTATTGCTAGCATTTACTGCATTTAATGATTGGATCTTTAATATGCCAATAAGTGCAATGATAGGTTCTATAACTTTTTCAGCGATGGTAGGTTTATTTTTTGGAATTTGGCCAGCTAGAAAAGCTGCAAAATTAGATCCAGCTACCTCTTTAAGATACGAGTAAATCTTTATAAACTTGATGCACTTTTTTGATTTGAGTCTTGATTGAATATTCTTCAGCAACATATTTATAAATAGAATCCTGATTCATACTCTCATTTCCTACATACCTATGTATTAATTCTTTTAATGAGTTTAGGTCGTCTGGTGCAGCAAGAAGCTCAACTGGTAGTATTTCCTTCATATGCCCAACATCAGTAGATATAACCGGTACTTTTAGTCGAAGAGCTTCTAAAGCAACTCTGGGACCTCCCTCATTTCGGGATGAAACAATTAAAATAGATGCATTAGAGTAATATTCAATAAGCTCGCCAAATGGCACATCATCAACTATTGAAATTTTATTTTCCAATGAATGTAACTTTATTAGATTACTCAGGTTTTTATATTCTTTTCCACTTCCAACAATAATTAGACTAGATTCAACTCCCACCCATGATTCTATTAGTAGATCAAAACCTTTAACTTTTTCAAGTCTGCCAATTGCCAATGCATATTCTTTTTTATTATCAATATAATTAGGTAGATTTGGTGACCACCAATTTTTAATAACTTCGCTTTCAATATCAAGTGACTTTTGAGCTGAACCACTAACTGCAATTACTTTATTAGCTTTTTTATAAGGATTAGTATTATTTTTAATTCCATGAAGAGTTGCGACATGATTAACTTTAATAAATTTCTTTATCATATTAATAATTGAGGTTGTCTTAGATCCGTGAGTATGGAGTATGTCACTATTGATCTTTTTAATTAGAAATAATAGCTTAATAATTCCAAGAGGAGACCTCCTATTAAAATTATTAATGGTAATAACATTTTTTAAATCGAATTCTTTAGATATTTCTTTATTGCAAATAATCACGACATCTTCTTGAAATTGCTGCTCTAAAGTTAGTTCATTAACATGCTGTTCAATACCAGCAAATACATTGCTAAGAACTAAGTGAACTATTTTCATATTTTAATTTTTAATCTTTTGAATTAATTTATAGGACAGTTTTTCAACTTCTGCAAACACCTCATGATGTTCGTTTTGCTGCTGCATACTTATTTTTAATAGACCATCTACCATTTCAGAGGATTCGAGATAGCCAACTTGTCTATTTTTAAGCAGTTGATCTATTTGATTTGTTATTTTATTTTTTTTAAAGCAATTCATATTAAACAAAAAAGTTTTACCTTTATTTGAAAGACTTTCATAGACCATATTCATGCTGTCTTGTGTAATAACCTTGATAGAAGCCTTTTCAATAATTTCATCAAAACCATCATTACTAAGAACAATATTATTATAATTATTAGACAATAGACTTAGTCTGTTTAGCATGTTTGGTGTGGTCCTTCTTGATGAAAAAATATGCCATTTTTTATTTGGATATATAGATGTTACATATTCAATTTGTTCTATTAATTTATTTTCATCAAATTCATAATGTTTATTTTTACCACCGATTCCAATTAATCCGATTCCTTCATCAACTTCATGATTAGAAACATTAGCTAGAGACCCTTCGAAATATAAAACATTATCATTTACAGGCAACTTATATGAATCATGGAAGGGCGCACAAATAATATCAAAATCTTTCTTGAAGTAATTTGGAACTAGAACACTTATTGAAAGAACATTCCTCTTAAAACTAATTTTTAGATGCCTTTTTATTTCTAAAATTCTAATATGTACACCCGTTCCTGCACCAATAATAATATTTATATCCTTTTTATCGTATGCAGTGAATCTATAGTCATATATTCCGAATATCTTATGTTTCATTAAAATCAATGCTAATAAACTGTCTAGAAAATAATAAATAATATTTATAAAACGCATAAATGTTGAAATTTTAAACTCTTCCTCAAAAACCGTTATATCTTCTGTTTTAGATATTTCATCAAGCAAAGCTTTTACTTGCTTTTCATGGCCTATTTTTCCATCTTTAATCCATAAAATGTTCATAAATTGTTATATTGCTAGTATTAAATATATTAATTTGTAACATATTACCTTATGCAAGAAAACCTCAGACAAATTGCTATAACTCTTATCTCACAATACGGTGATGAAGCTCAAACCATAGCAATGCTTAGAGCAGCAGAATATGCTGCTAACTTAGATACTGATCAATGGCTGATGTGGGAGAAAATTATTAAATTAATAGAGTCCATGGATGAGAACAAAACATTAGATGGGTAATGTTCTTATATTAAAAATAAGCTAATCTATAAGGTATGAATAAATATCCCAATAAAGAACGCTTAATAAATAATCTATTATCTGGTTTAGGAGCAACTATCTGTATAAGTTGTCTAGCTTTTTTGAATTTATCTGATTATGGAAGTGTTTGGCTGATACCTCCTTTTGGAGCGAGTATGGTTCTTGTTATGGCGGTTCATGAAAGTCCATTGGCACAACCAAAGAATATTCTTCTTGGTCATATTCTCTCTGCTTTAAGCGGAGTTCTTATATTTTCTTTTATGGGTACTACTTTTATTTCCCTAGGCCTTTCAGTTGGTTTAGCAGTTTTTGTAATGGCTAGTTTTAATATTATTCATCCTCCAGCAGGGGCAAATCCTATTATTGCAGTACTTGGTGGGAAGGGGTTAAGTTTTGTTCTTTTACCAGTAGCTGTGGGCGCATTATTTATAGTTCTGTTTGCAATTATCTTCAGTAAGATGATTGGAAGAAAGTATCCTTCTTAAATATTCGTTAAAAAGACCCAAATTATAAGGTTCATCTTATAATGTAACCTTATGAATATCGAACAACAGATTATCAATAAATTAAATGATGAATTTAAACCTTCTTCTCTAAAAATTGTTAATGAAAGCTTTATGCATAATGTTCCTACTGGATCAGAAAGTCATTTTAAAATTGTTGTAGTGAGTCAATCTTTTACTGACAAGACTTTAATTCAAAGACATAAGCTAATATATAAATCTCTAGATACTATAATGAATCTAATACATGCCTTATCTATCCATGCTTTTGATAAAAATGAATTTGATTCAAATCCAATGATTCTAGACTCACCTCAATGTGCAAATAAATAATTATGAAAAATTTTATTAGAAAATATTCAGTCTTTATAATTGAAAATCCATTTATCATTTTGTTTCTTGTTTTTCTTTTTGCTTTGGCTGGCTCTTCAGGTATTTCAAATTTTAAATTAGATGCTTCTTCTGATGCGCTCGTTCTTGAGGGCGATCAGGCATTAAAAACCTATAGAGAGAATGAGGATGAATTCGGTGATTCAAGTTTCTTAATAGTAACTTTTGAGCCTAAAGAAGAATTATTTTCAAAAAAATCACTTAATACTCTATCTCAAATTGAGAATGATTTATCTTTAATAGATGGTGTTGAATCAGTACTCTCTTTGATGGATGCACCAATATTTTTTCAACCAAAAGTTGGCTTAACAGAAGTTGCAGATAATCTCAAAGATCTTGAGTCTGATGGCATTGATCTTATAAAAGCAAAAGAAGAAATTATAAATAATCCAATATATAGAGAATTGATTATAAGTAATGATGGCTCACTAACAGCAATGCAAATAGTTTTGAAAGGGAACGATGAATATAATACCCTAATCAAAGAAAGATACGATGTACTTGATTCTCTATCATCTAAAGAGCCTAAGATTTCAGATATTAAAATATCTCTTCAAAATAGGCTCGATGCTATAAATCTTAGAATTAGCGAATTGAATGATGAAGAGTCTGAATTTAATTCAAAACTAGTAGCCAATATTCGTCTGGTACTAGATAAATATAGAGATAATGCAATTCTTTATCTTGGTGGTCCAACAATGATTACGTCAGACATGATGGATTATATTAAGTCTGATTTAATAGTATTTGGATCTGCTGTAGCACTTATTTTTGCAATAATGCTCTATGTTTTTTTTGGCAATATCTGGTTTGTTATATTTCCTATAGCCAATGCCTTCTTAACAACTTTTGTTACAGCAGGCTTTTTAGGTTATATGGATTGGAAAATTAGCGTCGTTTCATCAAACTTTATTGCTTTGTTACTCATTTTAACAATTTCATTAACAGTGCATGTTCTAGTTAAAATTAATGAATTAAAAAAAGAATCTAGTAACTATAAGTCTGCTCTTATAGATTCGGTAGAACAAATGTTTTTACCTTGCTTCTTTGCAGCAGTTACAACAGCTGTAGCTTTTTTATCTTTACTTTTAGGTGATTTAAAACCTGTTATAGAGTTTGGAAAAATGATGGCATTTGGCATATCTATAGCTTTTCTTTTTACTTTTTCTTTTTTACCTAGCGCAATATCATTGATTAAAGAACCTTTAACAAAAGACTATTTAGCGCTTCATAAAATAACTAATAATCTTTTATCCTTTTCAAAAAAGAATACTTTACTTATTTATGGAGTTTTCGTAGCCTCATTTTTAATTCTTTTGATTGGTACTTCTAAACTTGAAGTTGAAAATAGATTTATTGATTACTTTGATAAGGATACTGAGATATATCAAGGGATGTTAGAGATAGATACAAATCTTGGGGGAACAGCAACATTAGATATCATTATTAAAGAACCAGAAAATTTAGTTTCAGATGAAATTTATGAAGATGATATTTTTGATGATGGTCTTTTTGATGATGAGGGCAGTACAGCCTCTGGCTATTGGTGGAATATTTATTCCTTAGCCCAACTTGAAGAAATTCATGACTATCTTGATTCTCAACCAGAAATTGGAAAAGTTCTTAGCGTTGCAAGTGGAATTAAACTTGCTAGATTAATAAATGATGGGGAGGATTTAAACGATCTTGAGTTAGCGCTCTTACGTTCTGTTTTACCAGAAGATATTAGAGAGACCCTTCTTTATTCTTATATTAATAAAGATGATTCAATTGTACGTATTTCCACAAGGGTGAATGAATCTTCCACTAATCTCAATAGAAAAGAACTCCTTGAAAAAATTAATTACGATTTGCAAAATGAATTTAATCTTTCAAAAGATCAATATGAGCTTACTGGTTTGGCTGTTCTTTATAACAATATGCTTCAATCTTTATTTCAATCACAAATTGGTTCATTGTTATTAGTATTCGGTGTTATAGCTTTAATGCTTCTTTTAATATTTAAGTCATTCAAGATAATGGTAATTGGCTTGATACCAAATATTTTTGTTGCTTTTTCTGTTATTGGTTTATTAGGACTTCTTGGAATCCCGCTTGATATAATGACAATTACTGTAGCAGCAATAAGTGTTGGTATGGCTGTCGATAACACTATTCATTATATATACAGGTATAAAAAAGAAATGAAGGCGAGTAACTCTTCAGAAATTGCGTTAGTTAGTGCACATACTACTACTGGTAGAGCAATTTTTTATACTGCAGCCACTATTGCAGCAGGTTTTTCTATTTTAGCTTTATCTAATTTCTTTCCGACTAGATTATTTGGTGTCTTTACAGCACTAGCTATGCTCATTGCTTTTATTTCTTCTTTGTCATTACTACCGAATTTATTAGTTAAATTTAAAGTTTTCCAATAACATTAGAATATGGGTCCACTACAAGGCATTAAAATATTAGAATTTTCTGGAATTGGTCCTGGGCCATATTGTGGAATGCTATTAGCTGATTTAGGTGCTGATGTTATAAGGTTGAATAGGAAAGATCAGAAGGGTGTTGAGAATAAATATGATATTCATAACAGATCTAAAAGATCGATTACAGCTGATTTAAAAGATCCAAATGTAACAGAACAGATACTTAATTTAATTAAACAAATGGATGTTGTATTTGAAGGTTTTAGGCCCGGTGTAATGGAGAAGCTTGGTTTAGGACCAGAAGACTGCTTAAAAATTAATGAATCTTTAGTTTATGGAAGAATGACTGGATGGGGTCAGGACGGCCCTATGGCAAAGCAAGCTGGCCACGATATTAATTACATTAGCTTATCTGGAGCATTGAATTCAATTGGTAGAAAAAATTCAAATCCATTAGCTCCTCTTAATCTTGTGGGTGACTATGGTGGTGGAGGTATGCACTTAGCTGTAGGTATTTTATCTGCACTGATAAGCTCCATGAAAACAAATAAAGGACAGGTAGTAGATTCAGCTATGGTTGATGGAAGTCTCTCACTAATGAGCTTTTTTTACTCTTTAAAAGAAATGGGTTATTGGGTTGATGAGAGAGAATCAAATTTACTAGACGGAGCTGCTCACTTTTACGATACTTATGAGTGTTCTGATAATAAATTTATTGCTATAGGATCGATAGAGCCCCAATTTTATGCCTTGTTATTACAAAAATTGGAAATTAGTGATTCTAAGTTTGACAATCAAATGGATAAATCAATTTGGCCAGAATTAAAAGAATTAATAGCAGCAAAAGTTAAATTAAAAACTAGAGACGAGTGGGGAGAAATATTTCTTGAATCAGATGCCTGTGTTACTCCTGTTCTAGATATGGAAGAGGCTCAAACCCATGAACATAATGTTGCAAGAAATGCCTTTGTTGATATTGATGGCTTCAATCAACCTGCTCCCTCACCAAGATTCTCAAAAGACAAGCTATCTATAAAACATAATTCAAAAAAGATTGGCTCAGATACCTCAGACATCTGTGATGAATTTAATTTAAGTAAAGATTTATTTAGCTAAAAAAATTCATACTATTTTTATAAGTAGCATCAATTAACTTATCCTTGTTAATTTCCATCACTGTGGCTATCTCTTCAGCAATATGAGGTAAATAAGAAGGTTCATTCCTATTATTTCTTGGTTTATTTTTTAAATTTCTAGGAATCAAGTATGGAGAATCTGTTTCAATCATAAGCTTATCCAAGGGTATATTCTTTAAGGACTTTCTTAAATCAACATTTCTTCTTTCATCACAAACCCACCCGGTCAACCCAATATAAAAACCTAAATCTAAATATGTATCCAACTCATTTTGAGATCCTGTAAAACAATGAACAACAGCTTTACAAATGTCACTTTTATATTTTTTTATAATTTTTACAAAATCCTCATGGGCATCTCTTTGATGTAAAAAAAGTGGCTTATTGAATTCAATAGATATTTTAATCTGTTCTTCAAATGCGAAGGATTGTTCTTCAAATGAAGAAAGATTTCTAAAAAAATCAAGTCCAGTTTCCCCAATACTATTAGGATTAAGTTCTGTAATTAATGCTCTCATTTTTTTTAGCGATAATTCATTTATTTCATTTGCATGATGGGGGTGGGTGCCTAATGTAAAAAAACAGCTATCAGAATTCTGTAAATAAATTGAATGAACTTTTTTGATATCATCAAGAGAGGCAGAGACAACTAAAAATTTACTTACATTATTATCTTTGGCTTCTTGTATTACTATATCAAGATCATTGTCAAAACGATCACTAGAAAAATTACAAGCTATATCAAATAAGTTTTGCATACGAGTTATCTATATTTTTATTAATATGAATTATGAACTAAAATTAGAAAATCATGAATCAATTCGAACAATTTCAAAACTCTTTGGTAATTAAAAAGATTAGTGAAAATGATTTTTCATTGGAACCTGATCCAAAGTATTTTGTTGGAAATACACCTCATGGAGGCTATTTAATGGCTATCATGCATAAAGCATTAGTATCTTCACTCCCTCATTCAACAGCCATAAGTTCTTCAGTACAATATTTAGAAAGAATTGAAGCAAAAGAAATTACTTTAAAAGTTGAAATTTTTAAAATAAGTAGAGGCAGCTCATCTGGAATCGTAAAAATTGTTCAAGATGAAAAAGTATGCGCTCTTTTTACTGGCACATGTTCTGATTTTGAACATATGAAGGGTTTTGATGGTTTGGAGACACCGATGCCAAATATATATCTAGAGTCAGATAAAAATAATTATGTAGAATTAAATTTTGATAAAATCTCTAAAGGTTTTACTCCTTCTTTTATCAAGCAACTAAATTGCTCAGTGCATCCTGATCATGCTTGGTGGGATAGAGAAATAAGTAGTGATAAGACTGAGGCTCGGTGTTCTGCTTTTTTAGAATTAGACGGTGGAATTCCAGATCAATTTGCCTTGTCATTTTATTCAGATATTTTACCTCCAGTTGTTTCTAATAAATATGGAGCTTTAGGGTGGATACCTACCATCACATTAACAACTCACATTAGACAAATGCCAACAACAAATACATTATTTGCTGATTTTAAAGCATCAGATATTAATAAAGGTTATTTTGAGCAAGATTGTAATATTTGGGATTTAAATGAAAATTTAGTTGCTTCAAGTCGTCAACTAACTAGAATACTAAAATCAGAAGAAAAACTATCTAACTAAAAAATTAACATAAGGAAATAAAATGCAATTTAAAGGAACAAAAAATTATATAGCTACTGATGATTTAAGTATGGCAGTTAATGCCTCTATGGCACTTGAAAGACCACTTCTAATTAAAGGGGAGCCTGGTACTGGAAAAACGTTGCTCGCAATTGAAGTTGCAGAGGCCTTAGACATGGAACTTATCGAATGGCATATCAAATCTACAACAAAAGCATCGCAAGGTCTTTACGAGTATGACGCTGTAACTAGGTTGAGGGATTCTCAGCTTGGTGATGAGAGAGTTAAAGATATAGCAAATTACATTAAAAAAGGAAAGTTATGGGAAGCTTTTACTTCAGATAAACAAGTTGTCCTTCTGATAGATGAGATTGATAAGGCTGATATTGAATTCCCTAATGACCTTTTACAAGAAATAGACCGTATGGAGTTTTTTTGCTATGAGACTGGAGAGACTATCAAAGCCAAACATAGACCTCTTATAGTAATGACATCAAATAATGAGAAAGAATTACCAGATGCGTTTTTAAGAAGATGCTTCTTTCATTATATTCAATTTCCTGACAGAGATACTATGAACAAAATCGTTGCAGTTCATTATCCAAAAATTAAGAAAAAATTAGTAAATGAAGCCCTTGAGATATTCTTTGATTTAAGAAAAATTCCAGGTCTCAAAAAGAAACCTTCAACATCAGAATTAATTGACTGGTTAAAACTTCTTCTCTCCGATGATATGCCTGATGAAATTCTAAAAAATGCAGATTCATCAAAAGCAATTCCACCTTTATATGGTGCTTTACTTAAAAATGAACAAGATGTTCAATTGCTTGAAAGGCTTGCATTTATGTCAAGGCGAGAAGCTGCCAATAAATAAATGCTAATTAATTTATTTCAGACTGTTAGATCATCTGGTGTTCCTTGTACCTTAAGAGAGCTTTTGGATCTCTTAGGCGCGTTAGAAAAGCAGATGGTTTATGCAAACATTGATGATTTCTACTATCTTTCAAGAACAATACTTGTAAAAGATGAAAAGCATTACGATAAATTTGATAAAGCCTTTGATATTTATTTTAGAGGCATAGAAAAGCTAGAAGATGTATTTCAGGCTTTAATCCCTGAAGACTGGCTTAGAAAAGCTTTTGAGAAAGAGCTAGATCCTGAAGAATTAAAAAAGATAAAGACATTAGGGGGGTTGGATAAGTTACTCGAAGAGTTCAAAAAAAGACTTGAGGAACAAAAAGAAAGACATGAAGGTGGAAATAAATGGGTCGGAACAAATGGCACTTCGCCTTTTGGTCATGGAGGTCAAAATCCTGAAGGTATTAGAGTTGGAGGTCCGGGCGGCCAAAAGTCTGCCGTAAAAGTTTGGGAAGAAAGACAATTTAGCAATCTTGATGACTCAGTAATTATTGGTATTAGAGATATTAAAATGGCTCTAAGAAGATTGAGAAAATTTGCTCGCCAAGGAAACGATCTTGAATTAGATATGGATAATACAATTAAGAATACAGCTAAAAATGCAGGCTTTTTAGATATACATATGGTACCTGAGAGGTCTAATACAGTTAAAGTAATTGTCTTGTTCGATGTTGGTGGATCTATGGATCCATATATTAAGCTATGTGAAGAACTCTTTTCTGCAATCAAAACAGAATTCAAACATCTTGAATATTTTTATTTTCATAATTGTATTTATGAGTCTGTATGGAAAGATAATTCAAGACGCTCACAAGAAAGAATTTTAGTTCAAGATATTATTAATAAATATTCGTCTGACTATAAAGTTATTGTTGTTGGTGATGCGACCATGGCTCCATATGAAATAACCAATGCTGGTGGAAGTATTGAGCACTGGAACGAAGAACCGGGCCATACTTGGATCAAAAGAATTTCCAGTCATTTTGATAACATGGCATGGTTAAATCCTGTTCCTGATGATCATTGGGATTACACATCCTCCGTGTGTATTCTTAGAGACTTATTTGAAGATAGGATGTATCCTTTAACTTTAAAGGGATTAGAGGATGGAATGTCTGAGTTATCAAAATGAATACAAATACAACAACTAACAAAGGTCTTAAATGGGGCCCATTTACCCTAAGAATTCCCTTCATCCACATAAAATTTAGAGCAGCAGAATTTTTTCAAGGTCTAGTTATAGCTGGTGCTACAGCATTTGCTGCTGTTCCTATAGCAATGGGTCTTGGCTTGACCTTCGAAGAAGGGGTGGCTTTAAGTTTTATCTCTGGTACTTTGATTGGCGCTGGACCAATATTCTTTGGTGAGCCGATGGCGCCAGGATGGGTAACACCAGCAATTCCAATAGTAATTGCTGCTTTCGCTGCAAAAGGTCAATTTAATGGTGTATATGATCCAGCTACATTTCAATTCATGGCTGCAATGTGTATAGAATTTACTGCACTCTTATTTATTATGGGTATTACAGGGTGGGGTAAAAAACTTATTCAAATAATTCCTAATGGTCTTAAAGCTGGAATCATTTTAGGAGCAGCATTGGCAGCTTTCTATCAGGTTTTTGTTACTGATTTTGATAAGTTAATGATTCAACCGATCTCAATGGCCTTTGCAATATCTTTATGTGTAATAACGACTTTTTCTGATCCTTTTAAAAAGCTCGCAATGAGAAATACATTCTTCAAAAAAGTTGGTTCACTTGGACTACTTCCTGGATTTGTTGTTGCAGGTTTTATTGCATTTATTTTTAATGAAGTTACTTTTAATATTGAGTGGGGTTTTGCAATTCCTGATGTTGTTACTTTATTTAATAGAACATCCCCCTTAGCAATTGGGTTTCCCTCAGCAGAAATGTATTTAGAAGCTATTCCACTTGTTGTGATTGCTTATACTTTGCTTTTTGGAGATTTAATTACAGCTACAGAAGTTTTAAATGATGCTCAGACTAAGAGACCTGATGAACCTCTTGATGTTAATTTAGATAGATCTCATTTATCTATTGCTTTCAGAAATTTTATTGGCCTACTAGTCAATCCATTTTTTCCAACTCAGGGTGCCCTTTGGACAGGTGTGCATGTTGTTATTGTGGAGAGATGGAAAAAAGGATTTAAAGAGATGCCATCTATTTTTGATGGGCTAGGTTCCTACTATTTAATGGCAATCCCATTTCTTTATGTAACTCTCCCTATAATAACCCTCATGAAGCCACTAATGCAGATGGCTTTAACCTTAACACTCATGTTAACTGGCTTTGCTTGCGCTTATGTAGCAATGGCAATACCAAAGAAAAATTCAGAAATGGCCTCAGCCTTACTTATAGCTATTTTTATCACCTTTTTTAGCGCATGGATTGGCTTACTAGTTGGTATAATTCTGAGTGTATTTGTAGTCGGTTTAGATAAAAAGTAAAACTTAAAATTATATGAAGTATGCATTAGAGATCAAAGATCTTAAAAAAACTTATCCAGGAGGCACTACTGCCCTTAAAGGAATTTCTTTATCTGTTGAAGAGGGGGATTTTTATGCATTGCTTGGCCCTAACGGAGCTGGTAAATCATCTACTATTGGCATCATAGGTTCTCTCGTTACTAAATCATCTGGTGAAGTAAAAATTTTTGATGTAGATACCGATATAAATTCACCACTTGCCAAAACGATGCTCGGAGTAGTTTCTCAGGAAATTAATTTTTCAACATTTGAAAAAGTCATTGATATAGTTGTCACTCAAGCAGGTTTTTATGGGATACCCAAAAACGAAGCCTTGCCTAAAGTCGAAACTATATTTAAAAGATTGGGTCTATGGGACAAGAGGAATGATCAAGCAAGAACATTATCGGGTGGTTATAAAAGAAGACTTATGATTGCAAAAGCACTTGTACATAATCCTAAGTTACTTATTCTTGATGAACCTACAGCGGGAGTTGATATTGAGTTAAGGCGAGAGATGTGGTCTTTTTTAAAAGAAATTAATCAAAATGGAACAACTATTATTTTAACTACTCATTACTTAGAGGAAGCAGAGCAGTTATGTAGAAATATTGGAATTATTGACGAGGGTAAAATTGTTGCAAATACCACTATGAAAGATCTTCTAGGAACATTAAACGTTCAAGGCTTTGTCCTTGATTTATATTCTCCTCTAGACATAGCCCCTTCAATTGAAGGCTTTCCATTGAAACTTGAAGACCCTTTAACCCTAATCGCTGCAGTTGATAAGGATAGATCTATTAATGCTTTATTTAGTGAGTTAACTAAGTTAAATATTAAAGTTAAATCTATGAGAAATGAAGCGAATAGGCTTGAAGAGTTATTTATAGAAATGGTGCAAAGCAATGAAAAATAATTTTAGTACATCAACTGCTCTTTGGACCCTCGCGGTAAAAGAGGTACGACGTTTTTTAAGGATATGGATTCAAACTCTTGTTCCGCCTGCAGTGACTATGTCCTTATATTTTGTTATTTTCGGTTCACTTATTGGACCAAGAATAGGTTCTATGGATGGATTTGATTATATTCAGTTCATGATTCCTGGTTTGATAATGATGTCTGTTATAACTAATTCTTATAGCAATGTAGTTTCTTCTTTTTACTCAGTTAAATTTCAAAAATCTATTGAAGAATTACTAATATCACCAATGCCTAACTGGGCAATTTTATTGGGTTTTGTTATTGGTGGAGTCACTAGGGGTGTTTTAATTGGCTTTATAGTATTTGGCGTCAGCTTACTTTTTTATCCTGGCTTTACTGTTGCAAACCCTCTTCTTACATTAACAGTTTTATTTCTTACAGCAATTCTATTTTCTTTAATGGGATTTATAAATGCAGTGTATGCAGATAGTTTCGATGATATATCTATCATCCCTACATTTATACTTACACCTCTAATTTATCTTGGAGGAGTCTTTTACTCTATTAATATCCTTCCTGATGTTTGGAGATCAATTTCAATGGCAAATCCAATGCTTTATGTTGTTAATACATTTAGAGAAGGGATGCTTGGCGCTAGTGATGTTTCAATATCTTTTTCTTTGGGTATGATTTTAGGTTTTATAGGCCTTTTAACCTGTGCTTGTTTACATCTTCTAAAAAAAGGAACTGGCATTAGAGAATGATTCAAAAGTTTCTTGGAAAAAAAACTTCAGATTATTCTAAAGGTAGTGCAAAATCTTTAGATCCAATACTTCGAAAATCATCTGATATTATTTATGGGATAGATTACTGGAATGCCTATGAATTTTCATATATTGATCATAATTCAATGCCTGTTCTTAAGGTTCTAGAAATTAAAATCCCCTCAGATTCATTAAAAACAGTTGAATCAAAATCTCTTAAAATTTACTTAAACTCTTTTTATAAAAAGAAATTTTCTAATACTAAAAATGTTTTCTCAAAAATAAAAAAAGATTTGGATAAAGTAACCCAGTCAAATGTTCAAGTTAGTTTTATTAAAAGCTTTAAACCCAATCCATTATGTATTGATATAAATACTTCAAAGCTTATTTCATCTAAAGTTAATTCACCAATATGTTTTATAGGATTTAGATCTATATGTCCTGTGACCTCTCAGCCTGATTTTGCAAATATATATATAGCTTCGGATACAAAGATGAATCTTAAATGGCTAAAGTCATATTTAAAGTCTTATAGAGAAAAAGGTGAATTTCATGAACAATGCATTGAAGACATATTTAACGGAGTTATGAAAAAGTATGCATGTTCTAAATTAGAGGTTGCAGGAAGATTCATGAGAAGAGGGGGCATAGATATTAATCCAGTAAGATCTACTCATAAAAAACTATTTTTTAACAATTTCAGATTTTTTAATCAATAGGATATTAATTAATAATAAATTTATTTTTTAATGTATTATTTAAAAACACGTTCAGGGATTTAACTATTAAATCAAAGGAGATTTAAAATGAAAAAAGTATTATTAACAATGTTAGCTATTCCAACTATTGGTTTTGCAGAAATATGGGTTGATTATGAGCCTGCAGAACAAGTGACTGAAATGACAGTAGTTCAAGTTAAGCCAGGGTCTGTAGACGATTATCTGATGGGAATTAAAAGAACTTGGGTTGACTCATGTGACATTCAAAAAGAGTTAGGTCATATTGTGAGTTGTAGTGTCTATACAGCTGAAACAGCTGGTACCACCCCAAATGTATTCCTTTTTATAACGTATAAAAATATGGCGGCAATGGGACCAAACAAGGGAAGATATAAAGAATTTATGGCAGCTTGGAGAGAAAAAATTTCTCAGGATGACCAAGAGCAAATAGCTGGTGGTTATGATGACATTAGAGAGATTGTTGATTTAGTAAATTTAAGAAAAGTTAATTTCAATTAATTCTTATCAATAAAAGCCTTGCTTGATCACTTGCAAGGCTTTTTTTTGTCTAAAAATATTTAATCACTTAGAATAAGCACCTTGTAATGGAGAGATGGCAGAGTGGTCGATTGCGCTACCTTGGAAAGGTAGTAACTGGGTAACTGGTTCCGGGGTTCGAATCCCCGTCTCTCCGCCATTACCTATATTTAATTATGTATTTTTTTAACATCTTTCTTTTATATATAAAAAGAATACAATTATATTTCGGTAACAACGCACACAACAAAAAGGATGGTTAGCGACGAAAATATAAAAGATATAACTCAATTAATTGACTCTTTAAGAGGATATGAGAAAGAATTAAATCTTACTAAATATAACGAAACAGAAAAGAAAGTTTTTTGGACTATTTTATGCACAATATCAAAATGCCAAAAATGTAACATATCAGATGTTATTAATCTTTCAAAGTTATCTCGCTCAACTGTCTATAAAACAATCACAAAATTTGAAAACGAAAGTCTTGTTAATATTTCGCAATCTGGATCTGATAAAAGAGAGTTTCTAATAGCACTTAATTAATAACTTATTTCTTTACTACTGTATATTTATACAGTATAATTATTTCTATGAACAATTTATTAAACTTTAAACCAGTTGATGAAATTATCCATCAGCTAGAATCATCTATTGATAAAGAGTCTGCAATGAAAACTTTAGCTTTTCAGTACTTTAAAAATGATATGAATGCTCTAGTTGCATATGTTGGCCATCGTAATATGCATAAAAAAGACAAACAGAATCTAATTGAGCCTAGAGCCCAACTAGAATTTAGTTTTTAATAATATCCTTAATAGAAACTTCTTTATTTAAAATCCATACTGTATATAATTTATTTAAGCGTCGTGCTTATTAATTTTTTAAGGGGATTTCTAAGCATTTTTTTTCTTACCCTGAACATGGAGGTGGTCCTATTAGTATTTATACAACAACAGGAAGCGGGGGATCTGCCTTTTGACACAAGGTAAATCTTAAGTTTTCGACTAGTTCTATGCTTTACAGCATATAATTAGATTTTTTTATAACCCCCAAATTTATTTGGGGGTTTTTTATTATCAGCTATGGAATTTAGATATTGGTTTTTATTAACTTGTTTAGGTGCTCTTTGGGGTAGTGCCTTTATGTTTATTAAAATTGGTACACCTGATTTTGGCCCAATAGCATTGGTTAATTCAAGATTGATAATAGCCTCATTTATTTTTCTTCCAATTTTATTAAGAAAAAAATACTTAATATTATTAAAACCTATATGGAAACATGCATTAGTAATAAGTATCTCAAATAATGTAATTCCTTTTACTTTATTTTCATA